>ERZ772967.644-NODE-644-length-26776-cov-36.665656_pt1 | contig 26776 bp, 16 predicted proteins | sample MGYA00511677_ERZ772967 | MGnify/ENA primary metagenome ERZ772967 (study PRJEB29015, sample SAMEA2737931) | human oral metagenome | biome: human oral; feature: human-associated habitat; material: dental | place: China | collected 2146 ...
TCGGCCAGGTCGAGCCCGAACGGCTCGACCTGCGGGCGGTCCGGGTCGCTCGGGCCGCCAACGACCCCAGTGCGCTGATCACGGCGTTGACTGGCGTCAATGCCGATCACGCGCTCCAGCAGATCGGCCAGGCCCTCATGGAGGTCTGGGACGGGATTCACGGGCCCGGGCGCCCGCGCGGGAGCAGGGCCGTGCGGGGCGAGCTCGCCTCAGTCATGGCGACCTTGAGCAACCGGCTCCGCTGGCGCGCCGAGGAGGGCGACGTCATTCTCAGCGAGGAGCTCGTCGCCCGGGTTCAGGGGCATGACCCGGTCGGTCGGCCGCTGCCGGTCGACCTCGAGGAGCTGGCCGACACCATGGCCTCCTACGGCGACGTCAACGGCGGGTACCTCGATCTGGACACCGGGCAGGTCCTGCTCGCCGCCATGGTCTCGGCGCGCGGGATCAATCTCGAGGCGGGGGACGAGGAGTTCGGCATCGAGCCCGGGCGCCGGTGGGTCGTGGTCGATGACAGCGCGAAGGCGATCACGACCGCGGATCGGCGCGGCTTCATCCATCACCTGCAGAGCAGCGGACGGCAGGACGAGCGCGCCGCTGCGAGCACGCTGGCTGCGGCGATGCAGGCGCAGGCCGCGCGCGGCTTCGACGACGCCATCGACGAGCTCGGCCTCGCCCCCGTGTGGGTGGGCTACCGGGATGACCGCCGCTGGGGCCGGGCCCGCGAGGCGCTCGCCGCGCACGGGGTGCGCCCCACTGCGGGGCACTCCATCAGCGAAATCGTGGGGTAGGTGGGCTGTCCATCTTGTCCGCCCTGCCTGTTCTGTCCGCCCCGTCCGCCGCGGGGGTATAGCGGTCCCGCCGACGTCGGCGGCGAGCCGGGAGCCCGCATGATTCCGCCGGTGCGGACGCGTATCAATCAGGGCGATCGGCGTCGAGCCGGTGGGCGAGGTCGGGTATGGGGAACCAGACCACGCGACGGCCCTGCTTGGTTGACTCCAAATACCCGCGCCGCTCCAGATCTTGCAAGTCGGTCCTCGCCGTCTGGGTGGCGACGTCGTGGTTCGTCTGATGGGCCATCACGGTGGTCGATGACCCTGGGTCTCGCAGGAAGCGCTCAATGAGGGAGATCTGCCTGTGGTTGAGGCTGAGGTTGCGCAGAAGGTGGTTCGCGCCTTGCAGTTCTGCCGTCTTGCGAGCCAGGTACGCCTCGAGTTCGTCGATGGCGCGGGTGATGATACGGGCCTGCTCCAAGTAGAAGTAGGTCAGGTCGCCGTCGTCGTCTTCAGTGAGGAGGAAGGAGCGCGCGTACTGGGCGGGGGCGTGTGCGAGGAGCCGTGAGATCGAGAGGAACTCAGTCAGGAAGAAGCCCTGGTGCAGCATCGACCAGTAGAAGATGGCGCGGGAGGTGCGCCCGTTGCCGTCGGCGAAGTAGTGGTCGTGGCCCATCATGAAATGCAGAGTGATGGCGCGCAGGAGTGGAGGCATGTACGGGCCGTCGTCTTTCGAGCCGCTGTTGGCGAAGGCGCACAGCGTCTCCATGCGCCCGGGCAGTTCCTCGGCCGGTGGCGGTACGTGGAGGATCTGGTCCTGATCCTGTGTTCCGTAGATCCGGACTCTCTCCTCCCCGGGGCGCTGGATCCGACCGGCGTCGGCAGGATCGTCCAGTGTGCCGGTGGTAACTCGGCGGTGGATCTCGCGTATCAGCTCGGGACTCAGGGGTTCATCCTTGAGGGCGATGATCTCCTGCATGGCCCCGTAGTTGTTGAGGATCATCTGCTCGCTGCGGTCCTGTGGATTGCGTCCTTCGCGCAGCATCTCCTTGGCGCGCATCCTGGAGGTGGAGGCGCCCTCCAGCTGCGAAGAGGTGATCGCCTCCTCGGTGAGTGAGGAGATGAGGTAGCGGTTCCTCGTCGAGGGGTTGGCGATCGGCTCGGGCAGGGCGACCTCGCCCCGGGCGCGGGTGGAGACATCCTCAATGAGACGCAGGAGTCGGTCGGGCAGGTTGTAGGTCAGGCGCGTCCCGTCCCGCAGGGTGAATGGGGTGGGGCGTGCTGTCTGCTCTCTGCGCAGGCGAACCGCCAGCCACCAGTCCTCCCTGGTAAATCCCGCGGGCGGTTCATGGTGAGTGAACCACTCCCACGGGTGGTAGTCGGGATCCTGGCCGAGGGCGGCATCGCTCAAAAGATCGGGAATCGGCACTGTTGCTGCGCGCAGAAGCGACTCTCGTGATGGCGGCGGTATGGATCTCTTCATGGGTGCTCCTCAACCAGATGTTAACTGCTACTAACTGCTAATTTAGCCTGAATTAGCAGTTAGTAGCAGTTGGGATGAGAAGCGGACCGATCTCGGCGCGGAGTGGGACCGATCTCGGCGCGGAAGCGGACCGATCTCGGGGGATCAGAGCTTGGCGACGAGCTTGCTGATCCGCTGGAGGCTCACCTTGCGGCTCGTCCCCAGCGTCTGGGCGAACAGGCTCACCCGCAGCTCCTCGAGCATCCAGCGCGCCTCGACCAGCACCGCCTCGCGCTCGGCGTCGGGCGGCGCCGACGCGCTGCGCTCCCGCGCCCTGTCGACGACGGCGCTCGCCTCGGCCACCTGGTAGGCCAGGGCCGCGTCCTGAGTGGGGGAGGACTCCGCCTTCTCCACCCGCAGCGCCAGGGCCTTGAGATATCGCGGCAGATGCGTCAGCTGCTCGGCCGGGGTGGCCGCGACGAAGCCGTCGAAGACGAGCTCGGCGGCGTGCTCGCGCACCTGCTGGAGCGTGTTCAGCAGCGCCAGGGACGTGTGCGCTCCGACGGCGCGCTCCACCTCCCGCTGAGCGGCCAGCGTGCGCGCAACCGCCTGGGCCGCCCGGTAGACCTCGTCCTCGAGCTCGTCGCGCATGACGCCGACCAGCTCGGTGAAGACGACCCGCTCGCGCACCGCGGCCAGATCGTGGCCCGATGTCGCCGCCCACCGGCCGGTGACCACGCGTGCCGCGGCCAGTTCCACGTCCTCCACGAGCGCCTCGGTGCTCCGGTAGGGGCTGGCCGCCAGAGTCAGGGACTCGTCTGCCGTCCACCGGCTCGTCACCCGCCCGACGGGCAGGAAGGTCCGCGCCAGGGCGAGCGCGGTGACGCCGCCGCCGTGCTCGCGCGCCTGGGTGTCGGCGTCGGACAGGATGACCAGATCCGCGCTGCGCGCGCTGCGGGCCCGCAACGTCGGGTAGCCGCGCACGACCAGCCCCGCCGTCCCGGTGGACTCCACCGTCGCCGGGATCGTCGAGCGCTCCGGCGCCTCCAGCCCCGGCACGCCGCTGGGCCAATCCGACAGTCCCGTGCGCTCGGCAAGGCCGGCCCGGATGCCGCCCCGCCGGCCCGGGGCGCTCCCGGCTCCGGGGGCGGGGCCCGACGCGGAGGCAGTCCCGGTTGCCGGCGCAGTCGTGCCGGCTGCACCGGTCGAGTCTGCCGACCCGGCTGAGCCGCCCGGGCCGCCGGCTCCGACCCCGGAGGGCACGCCGCCGGTCCCGCCACCCCGGCCCCCGCGCTTGCGGCCCTTCGCGCCCCGCTTGCGGCCACGGGCGTCCTCGCGCTCCTGCGCCTCGGCCATCGCCTGCGCCAGCGCCCCGCGCACGACCGAGCGCACCGCCTGCTCCGTGCGCCCCGACAGGCGCTTCTGCAGGGCGACGAGATCCGTGCCGCGGCCGAGCTCCCGCCCTCGAGCGTCCAGGGCCACGAAGGCGATGCGCAGATGATCCGGCAGGCGCTCGTCGGCCTCGGCCCAGTCGGCGTCGGTGATCTCGACGTCGCGCAGTCGCGCCACAGCCGCGGCGAAGGCCTCCCGGAAGGAGACCGCCGGCGCGCTCGCGGCCGTCTCGCCGCCGGCAGTCCCCTCGCCGCCGGCAGTCCCCTGGCCCCCGGCGCCCGGGACCTGCTCGCGCATGGTTGCCCACACCTGCGCCCCGACGTCGGGTGCGGGCACGAGCCGACGGCGCACCCGTTTGGGCAGGGCGCGGATGGTCGCCACCACCAGTTCGGGGCGCATCCCGGGCACCAGCCAGTCGAAGCCGTTCGGGGTCAGCCGCCCCAGCACCTCGACGGGCACCTGCACGCTGACGCCGTCGTCGGGGGCGCCCGGCTCGAACACGTAGTCCAGGCTCAGGGTGAGGTCGCCCTGGACCCAGCGATCCGGGTAGCCGGAGGCGTCGTCCCCGCCGGGCAGGAGCAGCTCGCGCGTGTAGTCCAGCAGATCGGGGTGCTGCCGCCGCTCGCGCTTCCACCAGGCGTCGAAGTCGTTGGCCCCGTAGATGCCGTCGGGCAGGCGGACGTCGTAGAAGTCGAACAGGGCCTCGTCGTCGGCCAGCAGTCCGTGGACCCGGCGCCGCCGCTCGACGTCGCCGAGCTCCTCGACCAGCTCCCGGTTGCGCTCCACGAAGCCGTGCCGCGCATGCCAGCCGCCCTCGACCAGCCCGGAGCGGATGAACATCTCCCGGGCGACCTCGCGGGCGGCGGGCGTGCCCACGCTCGCCAGGGTCGCGGGCCGGTCCGCCGCCAGCGTCATCCCGTACAGCAGGACCTTTTCGTGGACCATGGCGGCGCCGTGCCGCGTGGACCAGTAGGGCTCGCCGAAGACGCGCTTGGTCAGGCCCGCCCGCTCGCCGACCTCCTCGACCCAGCGCCCATCGACCCTGGCCACCGTGCGCGCGAACAGGCGTGAGGTCTCCACCAGCTCGGCGGTCATCACCCAGTCGTAGGTCTTGCGGCGCAGCCCCGAGCCCGGCCAGATGGTGAAGCGGGTCCCGCGCGCCCCGGCGTACTCGCGCCGCCGCTCGTCCCAGTTGCCGACGTTGGACAGCAGCCCCACCAGCAGGGAGCGGTGGATGGCGTCGGCGTCGGGCGTATCCGCGCTGCGGCCCAGGGCCACGACGGCGGCCGCGACGTCCCCGTGGGCGATCGTGGCCGCCTGGGTGCCCGGCTCCAGGGCCGCCCCAGCCGCGCGGATCGACCGCACGGTGGGCAGCTCGACGGGAGCGGCGTCCAGCCCCAGCGGGCGGGCGAGCTGACGCAGCTGGGCGTGGACGTCGAACCACTCGCGCACGCGCAGGTAGTGGAGGAACTCCGAGCGGCACATGCGGCGGAAGGCGGAGCCCGACAGCTCGCGCTGCTGGGTGCGCAGGTAGCGCCACAGGTTCAGGTAGGTCAGGAAGTCGGAGGCCGGGTCGGCGAAGCGCCGGTGCATGGCGTCGGCCGCCTCCTGGCGGTCGGCCGGGCGCTCGCGCACGTCCTGGATGGACAGTGCGGCCACGATCACCATGACCTCGCCGGCGCAGCCGAGGTCGCCCGCCTGGAGGAGCATGCGGCCCAGGCGCGGATCGATGGGCAGACGGGCCAGGCGCCGGCCGACGGCGGTCAGACGCGGGCCGCGACGGGCGCTCCGCGCGGTCCCGGCGCCGCCGAGGCCGTTACTGCGGCCCGTGCCGTTGCGGCCGCCGCTGCGCTCGGGGAGGCCCCGGCCGGCGCCGTCGCGGGCGGCGCTCCCGCGGCCGGCGCCGGTCTCGATCGCCCCGATCTCGGTGAGCAGCTGCACGCCGTTGCGCACGGCCCTGGGGTCGGGGGAGTCGAGGAAGGGGAAGTCCTGGACCGCGCCGAGCCCGAGCGCCGCCATCTGCAGGATGACGGATGCCAGGGAGGTGCGCAGGATCTCCGGTTCGGTGTACTCCGGTCGGGAGAGGTAGTCGGCCTCGGAGTACAGGCGGATGGCGATGCCGTCGGCCACGCGTCCGCAGCGCCCCGCACGCTGATCGGCACTGGCGCGGCTGACCGGCTCGATCGGGAGGCGCTGGACCTTCGTGCGGTTCGAGTAGCGGGAGATGCGCGCCAGGCCCGGGTCGATGACGTAGCGGATGCCGGGCACGGTCAGGCTCGTCTCGGCCACGTTCGTGGCCAGCACGATGCGCCGGGCGGAGTGCGCCTCGAAGACGCGGTGCTGCTCCGCGGCGCTCAGGCGCGAGTACAGCGGCACGACCTCGACCGCGCCCGGGACGCGCGAGCGCCCGTCGGGGGTGTAGCGAGGCCCCAGGTGATCGATGAGGGCGGACTTGGTGTCGCGGATGTCCCGCTCCCCGGCGAGGAAGACGAGGACGTCGCCGCCGCCCGCGGCCATGAGCTCATCGACGGCGTCGAGGATGCCGGTGACCTGGTCGCGGTCCTCCCGGTGGGCGGTCCCCGGGCCCGGATCGCCGCCGCGGCCGCCGCCGTGAGTCGTTCCGCAGTTCATTCCGTGGCCGGCCCGGCTGCGCGAGGACGGGGAGGGCGCCGACGACGGCGGTCTCCCGGTCGCCGACGACGGTCCGCTCCCGGCGGCCGAGCGGACCGCGTCGCGGCGGGCTCGCGCCGCGGCCCGGACCGCGGGGTCGGGGGACGTCAGGGCGTCGAGCTCGGCGTCGGTGAGCTCGCCCGCCGGAGCGGGGGCGGCCGGGGCGGATGGGGCGGCGGATACAGCCGGATCGCGAGCGGGGCGCGCGTCCAGGGCGTCGGGGGCGTCATCCCCCGCGATGAGGGGGCGGTAGCGGATCTCGACGGGGTAGGTGCGTCCCGACACCTCGATGACGGGGGCGGGCGCCCAGGCCGCGGGGGAGCCGAGGTCGGCTTCGGCGTCCGCGTCTGCGTCATCGCGGTGACCGTTGCGGCCGGCGCCGGAGTCTGCGTCGGCGTCGTCGCCGGGTGCCGGAGCCCGGGCGACGGCGTGTCCGAAGTGGTCGGCGAAGCGCGCCGAGTCGATGGTGGCGGAGGTGATGATGACCTTCAGGTCCGGGCGGGAGGGGAGGAGCCGGGCCAGGTAGCCCAGGATGAAGTCGATGTTGAGGCTCCGCTCGTGGGCCTCGTCGACGATGAGCGTGTCGTAGCGCGAGAGCATCGGGTCGGACTGGATCTCCGCCAGCAGGATGCCGTCGGTCATGAGCTTGACTAGCGTGGTGGGGCCGGTCTCCTCCGTGAAGCGCACCTGGTAGCCGACCACGCCGTTCCGGCCGATGGGGGTGCCCAGCTCGTGGGCGATGCGCTCGGCGACCGAGCGCGCGGCGATGCGACGCGGCTGGGTGTGACCGATCATGCCGGTGACGCCCCTGCCCAGCGCCAGGCAGATCTTGGGGATCTGCGTGGTCTTTCCGCTGCCCGTCTCCCCGGCGACGATGACGACCTGGTTGTCGCGGATCGCCTCGGCGATCTCGGCGCGGCGGGCGGAGACCGGCAACTCGTCGGGGTAGACGAGCGCGGGCACGCTCGCGGCCCGTTCTGCGAGTTGCTCGGGGGTGAATCCCGACCACTCACGACGACGTCGGGAGGAGCGGCGACCGGGACGGCCGGCGCCCCGGCGGTTGCGGCCACTGCGGCGCGCGCCGCTGCTGGAGCGGGATGCCGCGGACGCATCGGCATCCGCGCCGGTGCTCGTGGCGTCGTCGAACTCGCCCGCGACGGCGGGCAGCGGCATGTCCTCCGGGTGCTCGGCGGTGTCGTCGTTATCGGCGTTGTTCATAGGCCGACTCACCATACACCCGGGCTTCATTCGTGCTCGACCGTCGGGACGGCCCAGGCTCCTCATCGAAAGCCCGGTGGATCGGGGAGGAGAGGGGGAAGGCCGGCGCGTCGAGTCGGGGCTCTCTGCACGAGGCCGGCATTCTCGCGCGAGTCGGGCGTCGTCGTCGGACTCGCGCGAGAATGCCCGAGTGGCGGCTGACGTCGACCTCGTGCTCTCCCCGTCCGGCGGTGCAGGATCTTACTGCGGTGTCGTCCCGGCCGGCGCCTCGAGGCCCAGGCGCCCCCGAGTCGCAATGATCGCCACGGCGGCAAGGACCGCCATCCCCGCGGTGGCGGGCCAGATGGTGGTCGCCTGCTGGCCGGTGATCCCGGACCACGTCGCCAGGGCCCAATTCATGGAGTTGTGCGCCAGGATCGCCAGCAGGACCGAGCCGTGCGCCAGGTTGGTGATCCAGGACATGACGACGGCGCCGGTGATGGTGAAGGCGAAGAAACCAAGAACATCGGTCACATTGTTGTGCGGAGTGTCCCACGCCGACACGAAGAACTGGGGCAGGTGCCAGCCTCCCCAGATGACGCCGAGCACGACGGCGGCCTGGAGCGGACGAATACGCTCCTGCAGGACGGGCAGGGCGAAGCCCCGCCATCCCACTTCCTCCTGGATGGGGCCGCCGATGAGGAAAACGACCCCCTGGATGAGGGGGCCGATCACCACGGCCGGACCGACGAAGGACGGGGCGCCCGCCTCCTTGCCGGGCAGCACGGCCGAAGCGGTCATAATGGCCGCGGGTATTGCAATGAGGGCCAGGGCGTAGGACACCGGCGGAACGCGCCACCGCTTGAATGAGGAGGTCCAGGCGCGCAACGAACCGGTCGTCAGACGAGTCATGATGAGTGAGGCGAGAAGGGGTCCGGCCAGTAGCCCCAACTGACCCACCCCCGCCGCTGCCGGTTTATAGGACTCCGCGGGGATGAGCTTTTGCAAAGGGATGAAGGGCACCCGGAAGATCCACGATCCCGTATAGGCGAGGACGACGAATCCCATCAGCGGATGAGAGCGCAGCCAGTGGATCATCAATGCTCCTTCGCTTAACCTCGAGTTCTCATCGTTGGGGTGATGAATAAGGGTGATGGTGCTCCTTGCCCTGGGATAATGCGGATTGCGTATGTCCGCGCATATCCGGTGTGGGGGGGGAAGCACCTTCGTGGTGAAGAGTACCGGGTCGTACCCGGCTGCGGGCGTGGACTCCGACGAGGTGTCGGCGGCGGTCTGGCCGGGGATGTCGAGGCCGTCGGGGCCGCCATTCGTCGGATCGCCGGGGAGCCGGGGGCCATCACGGGGCTCTGCGCGCCTGGGCGGGGTGAGTCCGGGATCGAACCGGGGCGCCCGGTCCGGTATCGCCGGGCGGTGAGGCGCGGCGGATCAAGGGTGCTGGAGAAGGAGGTCCGAGAGCTTGGAAGAGCCGTGGATTCGGCTGGTTGTCGCGACAGCTTGATGAGAGAGGCGAGTTGGCGTGGTGTCTGAGGAGTTGAGTGTGGGTGCTGGTGGCGCTTGTGGGGGTGAGGCGTTGGCGGTGGCGTGCTGATCGGGTGCTGCGGGCGCCGATGCGCTCGCCCGGGCGTCCGCGGCCCTCGCGTGGGGTCCAGCGTGAGTTCTGGCGGTTGATCGCCTCCGGTGCCGGCACTGAGGGCGCCGGCACCCGGGTCGGTGTGTCGGCTGCGGTGGTCTTTCGCTGGTTCCGTCATGCTGAAGGGATGACTCCTGTCAGCTTGTAAGAAGCCCACCGGTCGTTGCCTCTGCTTCTGCGAACGCGAGGAGATCGCGTTGCTGGGGGCGCAGGGCTGTGGTGTTCGTGCCATCGTTCGGTGCATCGCTCGCGCTGCGAGCGCCGTGTCCCGCCAACTGTGCCGCAATGCCGCGACCCGGGGAGGGACGTCGGTCTGCCGAGCCGGTGTGGCGCAGTGGAAGGCCCAGCGCCTACCCCGCCTGGAAGGATGGCGGGACGACAGGCCCTCGCCCAAGAACGAGCCGCCCCCTGAGCGGCTATGGCGTCAAGGCCATGAGCGCGGCCCTGACACCGGCGGTCGGTTCCATCCCCTCACAGCTGCGCAAGGACTATCACCCGGGACCGCGGCAAGGAGATGTCCGACCACGTCAGCTTCACCGCGCGCACCGGCATCAAGATGTTCCTCGCCGACCTCCGCTGCCCGTGGCAGCGCCCCACCAACGACGATTCAGGCGGCCTGCCGCGCCAGTATTTCCCAAGGGAACCGACCTGTCGCGCTGGAGCCCGGCAGACCCCGAGAACGTCGCCAACACACTCAATAACCGTCCCAGGAAGGTCCTCGGCTACAAGACTCCGGCCGAGGTGCTCAACAAGCAGCTGCAATCAATGCGGCCAACATTCCATGGCCGACGCGATCGGTGACGCTGATCTGCTATCCCTGATACGGGTCTTCTTCACCCACCTCACGACTCACCGTCGGGCTGGTCAGGTCATCGGCATGCGAGCACCGAGAGACCCCGCATACCTGGTCCTCTCGGAGCGGATGTGTGTTCTGCTGGAACAGGCAGGTGCCGCCGATCCGCTGGGGACCGCCTACAGGTTGTCCAATCTGGTGATCGGCAGCGCCCTGACTGCTCCTATAACGCTTGATGAGATAGCGTGTGGGCATCGACTCCGAGCAGGCTCCCGTCTATGCGCGGCTTCATGCGATGCACCACATCAGCCCACAAGTGATCCTTTCCGATGACATCAAAGCGCTCTTGTCTTGCGGGGCCGTCTAGCTCGAGGTCCGCCGGCGGCTGCCTTGTCCACAGCATTGCCACCGCGGGAGTGCCTGTTTGGTCGCTTCGCGCCGATAGCCGGATGGGCTGGCACCGACGATGGCGGTGAACTGGCGTGCGGCGTGGCCGCGACTGCTCCACCCGACCTGCGTCATGGCCACACCGATCGGAAGATCGGTCTCTACCAGGAGGCGGGCCAAGCGGTGAGCCCGAACATGAGCCAAGTACTGCATGGGCGGCATCCCGAAGCGCTGGCTGAATATCCTGCCCAGTTGCGACGTGGACAGGTGCACCAGGGCGGCAAGGTCATGGAGTCGCCAGGCCCGTTCGGGACATTCGGCGAGGAGTCGTGCTGCACGTTGTACGGCGATCTCACTCGGGCCCGCATCGGGTGCCCTGTCGTGCTCGGTCTCGTCGAGGCACGCTTGCCGTCGGGGTTCAATGCTCATCGACGACGCCTTCCCGAGCGCGTGTTCGTGGGGCGTGCCGGTGGTGATGAGCCGGTTGTCTTGAACAAGTCCACCCAGGCCTCGACGGGCAAGTCCTTCGGCAGCCCGGCAGCGATCACGCCGTGACGACTCAGCCATGCCTGTGCAGCCCGTACTGTGCTCAGCGCGGTGCTGCGTGCAAGGATCTGAGCGATCCCGCGACCGGGCCCGGTGTAGACGCGGTGAACCAGCGCGTGGAACTGGCGCTGCTGTGCCAGGGGCAGCAGCGGGCGTTTGCGGCGGTGGATGGTGAGGATTCCGCCGTCGACTCCGGGGCGTGGGGTGAACGCACGGGCTGGTACGCGGGCGTGCAGTGCGAACTCGAACCAGGGTGCCCATTGCGCGGTCATCATCGTTGCACCGCCAACGCCAGCTCTGCGCCGGGCGACTTCCCATTGCACGAGCAAGATTGCATTTGTCCATGCGGACGCGTGCAGCATGCGCCGAAGCATGGCTGTGGTCTGGTGAAACGGCAGGTTGCCGACGAGCACATGGAGAGACGTTGGAAGGCGATAGGCCAGGAAGTCGTCGGCAACGACGTCCACGTGTGACGGGAGGCGTTCGCCCAAACGTCGCGCATGTCGCGCGTCGATCTCAACCGCGGTGACTGGTCGTCCGAGCTGAGCCAGTGGGATGGTGAGGGCTCCGTCGCCGGGGCCGATTTCGATGATCGGACCCTCTGTGGCGGCCACCAGCTGAGTGATCGTGGAGATGGTGGATTGGTCGGTCAGGAAGTTCTGGCCGTGTTCATGACGGCCGTGTCGATAGGTAGGCACTGTTTGCTCCGTGGTTGTTGCGGAGCCGGGCGCGCTGGAAAAGCCGCCCGGCCGTGATCGCCGAGGGCGGGAGCAACAGGCAGTTGAGGTGTGCTCGCCGCCGTTAGCGGGTACGCAGACGCACTGAAGCAATGCTGTAAACCAACATGACGATCAGTTTAGGCGGCTCAACCGCGACGAGCGACCCGATGACCCGTCCGCACTCGACGATGCGCAGATCCGTATCACCAGAGGTCGGCTCCTGCCCCAGGCCCGCACGTGGCTGGAAAGCACTCACGACGAGAGACACCCCAGGATCTGCCACGCCTCTTGCGGATCGAGGTTGGCAGGGTGCCGGCTCACCCGTCCGACGAACGGGTGAGGGGCGGTTTGGGCGACCGTGTCGATGCGCGTGATGTCGCCGGTGACGGCTACAAGTACCTGTCGCGGCTGGTGATGGAGGCCGGTCGCTGTCGAGCCGTTGACCCGCTATTACGCCGAAGCAGGCACCCCGCCGGACCGATCTCGACGCGGAACTCGACCGATCTCGGGCCGGAACTGAACCGATCTCGGCGAGTCGTCGGGCGGCCGGGCGTCGCTCACGATCGCTTACGATGGAGGGCATGTCGGAGCGGAACAGCGGTGCTCGCCTGCGCGTCTGGGAGCGCGCCTCCGAGTGGCCGCTGACCGCCGCCGCCCTGGTCTTCCTCGCCGTCTACGCGTGGGAGGTCATCGTCGACCTCCGCGGCGCGGCGCGGGCCGGCGTCGAGATGACGATGGACGTCGTGTGGATGGCCTTCATCGCCGACTACGTCGTGCGCCTGGCGCTCGCCCCGAATCGCGGCCGATGGTTCCTCCGGCACCTGCTCGATCTCGCCGTCGTCGTCCTGCCCGTGCTCAGACCATTGCGGCTTCTGCGTCTGGTCGCCCTGCTGGGGGTGCTCCAGCGCGGGGCCGGCATCGCGCTGCGCGGTCGGATCACGGCGTACACGGCGGGCGGCGTGAGTCTGCTCATCCTCCTGTCCTCCCTGGCGGTGCTCGACGCCGAGAGGGGCGCGCCCGGCACGCCGATCACCACGTTCGGCGAGGCGGTCTGGTGGTCGCTGGTGACCATCACGACCATCGGGTACGGCGACCTGGCTCCCGTGACGGCGGTGGGCAGGTGCGCGGCGGTACTGCTCATGGTCGGCGGCGTCGCGCTCGCCGGAGTCGTGACGGCGACGCTCGCCTCCTGGATCGTCTCCCTCGTGGCCGAGGAGGGCGCCGAGCAGGAGGCGGCCACGCGCGCGCAGGTCGAGGCTCTTCAGCAGCAGGTGGCCGTGCTGTCCGAGCGCGTCGAGCTGCTGGTGGAGGCCTCGACGCCGCCTCCCGCGGCTCCCGCCGCCTCCGCCGTCCCCCCGGAGCCGGCCCGCCCGCCGGAGGACGTTGCGGGAGGTGCTGGCGGCTCCAACGGCGCGAAAGGTCCCGGCGGCCGCGGCAGCGCGGGACGTGCCGGCCCCGACGTCGTAGGAGGCGCCGGCGACCCCGACGGCGGCGCCGTTCGCACGGGCTGCGTGGAAGGCGGTGATGACGCCGTCGGCGCCGACGGGGCTCATAGGGCCGACGGCAGCGCGGCGCGGTGAGCGCGCCGGCCCGGCCCGGCCTCGGACACTGCTGATTCGGCCGATTCGGCCCGGCCTCGGAGTCCGCCGGGGAATCCTCGGAGCCTTTCGAATTCTCGGTGTTGCGGCGCGAGCGCCTGTGCCATGCTTGAGCGCATGGCAGGTCCTGACCGGTCCCAGCCGGTTCGTTACGGCACAGTCCCTAACAGCATGACGCCGGCCCCGGACGGATCGACGTACGGGACGGCGCCCCGTCCGGGTCGGAGTCGGGCGCTCCCATCCCCATCGGGGCGGTACGCGCCCGCGGGTGGGCGGTACGGCCCGGGCGGCATGATGTCCGGGTCGTACGCCGGTGCTCCGGGGACGGGTGCGGAGTCGAGCGCTCGGTTTACCGGGGAGGAGAGCACGGGACCCGCCGGGAAGCCGGGCACGGGATCCGCCGAAGAGGCGGGCGGGCGCCGACGACGCCGATCGTGCCGGGCGCTGCCGGCTGGCCGGCCCGTTGGCCTGTTCTGCGGGCTGACCGTCGTCGATGTCATCCAGCTCGTCGAGGCGCCGCCCGGACCCGACGACAAGGTTGTCGCTCTGGATCAGCTCGTCGCTGCCGGTGGCCCGGCCACCAACGCCGCCGTCGCCTTCGCGGCCCTCGGCGGCCGTGCGATCCTCGCCGCGCCCGTCGGCGCCGGGCCCCTGGCCGAACTCGTGCGTGCCGACCTGGCCGCGACCGGCGTCGAGCTCATCGACTGCTCGGGCGGCCCGGGCGGTTCCGACCGCTCCGTGCTCGACCTGGGCGCGCCCTCCGCGGGCGCGCCGGAGATTCGCGGCGAGGACGCGCCAGCTGCGGGCGCGGGCCTCCCCGCTGCGGGCGCGCCGGCGCCCGTCGTGCCCGAAGCCCCGGGGCTGTCGGTCTCCTCGTGCGTCATCACCGCAGCCACCGGCCAGCGCTCCGTGGTCTCCACCAATGCTCGCGCCGTCGCCGTCACCGCCCCGTTGGACCGGTATGCCGCGCGAGTGGACCGCGGGCGCAGGCCCCCGCCCGACGTCGTCCTCATCGACGGGCACAACCCCGCCCTCGCCGAGGTCTCCCTCGATCTCGCCGCCCGCGCGGGCGCGCTCACCGTCATGGACGCCGGGTCGTGGAAGGACGCCGCCGCGCGACTGCCCGGACGCTGCGACGTGGTCGCGGCGTCGGCGCGCTTCTACCCGCCCGGGCCCACCGGCTCCGTGACGGCGCCACGGGACGTCGCCCACTGGCTGCTCGACGCCGGAGCTCGCGGCGTCGTCATCACCCGCGGGGCGCGGCCCGCCCTGTGGTGGTGCGCGGGCGGTCACGACTCCGTTGCCCCGCCGCAGGTCGCTGCGGTCGATACTCTCGGTGCGGGCGACGTGTTCCACGGGGCCCTCGCCCATGCCCTGGCCGGGACTCGGCGCGACGACCTGACCGGTCCCGCGCTGGGGGCTGCCGTGGAGCGCGCCTGCGACGTCGCCGCCGCCTCGACGGAGGTCTTCGGGACGCGCGCCTGGCGGCAGCGGCTCGACTGAGCATCCCCGGCGGGCTCGGGGCGTCCGGTCGTGCGCACCCGGTACAAGAAGATCAAGGCGAGCATCCCCGGCGGGCTCGGGGCGTCCCGTACGCGGAGCGGAGTGCCCAACGCCGTGCGGCACACCGCCACACCCGCCAACGGAGCTCCCGCGCGGAGCGGAGCGCCTCTGACCGCCGTCGCCGGCGGCAACGCCGAAACCGGAGTTCCCACTGACGCGAAAAGCATCCCCCGGGCGGGCTCGGACGCTCGCCGGTTCGCGGCGCGCGGTCGTACCCGATGGCGCGTGGTCGTACTCGGGCTCGCGTGGTCGTACTGATTCCCACGCGGTCGTACCCGACGGCGCGCGGTCGTACCTTAGAGGGGTTTTAAGGTACGACCGTGTGGCCCGGGGTACGACCTGGCGTGGGAGGGTACGACCGTGTGGCCCGGGGTACGACCGCGCGAGGCCAGAAGTGCTCGCGAACGTGTGAGGAAGGCCTTGCCAAGGTCCCGGGTCCGGCCGCGCGAGGTCCTGAGGATCGGGGCGTCGTCGGTGGGGCCGCTCAGGTCCCGGGTACGACCGCGCGAGACCCTGAGATCCCGGGCCTGAGAGCCCGGGAGCGCCCGACCGCGGGGTCCCGCCCATCGGCGCGCCTCCCGGTTCGCGCTCCGGCTCCCGGAACCGCGCTCCGGCCCTCAGCGCAGTCGACGCGTGATCCACTCGATGGCCAGCCGCGCTACCTCGGCCTGCGCCGCCCTGGCGTCGTCGGCGCGCACCTGCTGGAGCCGACTGCCGTCGCGCAGCAGGGGGAAGCCCTCGGCGGCGGCCTCGGCCGTGTCGGGGAACTCATCGGTCAGCGCCCCGTGGAGCACGAGGATCGGCCACGGCAGATCGGCCATGGTCTTGTCCGGCGACTGCAGCGAGACGTCCGCCAGGGTCTCCTTGCTCAGCACGTCCCACCGGCGCGAGTTGGGGTTGTCGTCGGGCAGCCGGGTCAGACCGTGCCGGTCGAGCTCGTCGAGCTGGGCCGAGGAGAAGACGTTCTCCCACAGGATGGACTGCGGGCCCACCACCGGCCCGACGGCGACGACGGTGCGCACCTGCGCCGGGCGGGCCAGCAGCGCAGCGGTCGCCCCGAGCCCGTTCGCGTGGATGGCCTGCCGGGTGAATCCCCGGTCGGCCAGCCAACCGCTGACGGCCTGAATGTCCTCGACCTCCCCGGCGAGCGTGATGACGTCGTCGTCGGACTCGCCCAGTCCGGAGAAGTCGAACTGCAGGGTGGCCAGGCCCTCCCGCCGGTAGCGGGCGGCCATGTCGTCGAGGCGGTGCGCCAACCCGTGCCTGTCGGTGAGGAAGTTGTGCGCCAGGATGACGAGGCCCTCGGAGCGGTCGGGCGCCTTCCGACCGTCCTCCAGGGCGGCGCCGAGCGCGGGGAGATCCAGCGGATCCGCGGTATCCGGTACGCCCAGCGTCGCGGCGAGGGCGATGCCGCGGGCCGTGGCGATACTGACCTCCATCATGTGGCAAACCTAGGACAGGCGACGGCGATGGTCACAGCCTCGGCATTGGGGAGCTCTCCGATTCGCTGGCAGCGTGATACGTTTACATGACGCGATCGACCGTCTATTGACTCTCCGGTCGTTTTCCCAGCTGACGGACGTTGTCGTCCGATCCACCGAGACGCGCTACACTCATCGCGTTCCATCCAGAGCGGCCGAGAGACCCGGCTTGATGACGCCGCAGCAACCCCCTCGCGGTGGGTGCTTCTGCCGGGACCGATGGAGAGCGAATGACGTCCGTGCCCACCGACCAGCCGAGCGGCTCCCCGTCCTCGCCCCGGGCGGGCCGCGGGCGGCCCGCCCCGACGGCCCCCGCGCCGTCCTCGTCCCCCACCCTGTCGCTCGAGCTCTTTCCGCCGCGCCCCGGGCGTCATGCCACGCAGACCTGGGGCGCGCTCGACCGTCTGCTGGCGACCCGTCCCGACTTCGCCTCGGTCACCTACCGGCCCTCCTTCGTGGCCGTCGACCCCGACGGCGCCGGTCCGCGCTTCCGCGTGCGCCGCGAGCACAACCCGGCCGAGGACGTCATCACCCATGTGCTGTCCCGCTCCGATGTCCCCCTCATGGCGCACCTGACCTGCATCGGCTATCGCAAGGACAGGGTCGTCGAGATCGTCCGCCTCTTCCTCGACATGGGCGTGCGCCGCTTCCTCGCCCTGCGCGGCGACCCGCCGCGGGGCTGCGCGGCCGGGGACGTCGTCGGGGAGCTGCCCCACGCCGACGACCTGGTGCGCGTCATCCGCGAGGTCGAGGCCGAGTACTTCGACGACGGCGCCCGTCACATCCAGGTCGCCGTGGCCGCCTATCCGGCCGACATCGACCACGGCGCCGGCGTCGAGGTGCTGGCCGCCAAGCAGGCCGCCGGAGCGGATCTGGCGATCACGCAGGTCTTCTACGATCCCGAGGACTACCTGGCACTGTGCCGCGCCGCCCTCTACTCCGGGGTGACCGTGCCGATCCTCCCCGGGATCATCCCGCTGACCGATCTGGGGCGCCTGACCCGCCTGGAGGCCCTGACCGGTGTCGGCGTCCCGGCCGACCTGGTGCGCACCCTGAGGCGGACCGATGGCGCGGCGGCCGCGGCGGCGGGCATCGACGCCACTCTCACCCTCGCCTCCGCGGTGCTCGACGGCGGCGCCCCGGGCGTCCACCTCTACACCTTCAACCGCGTGCGTCCGGCGCTCGACGTCATCTCCCACCTGCGCCTGGGCAGGATCCTCGCCGGGTCCTCCCCGGACACCGCCGTCCAGCGAGAGGTCCGCCGCGACTACCTCAACGCGACCCCCGGCGGCGACCGGGGCCCGAGCGGCCGAATGCCCGGGGCGTCGAGACTCTGAGCCGGATCTGCGCCGGACCCGATCAGGACATACGCTCGGACCACGCTCGCGGTAGTCCCGCATCTCCGCTGACGAACCCCAAGGAAAAGACACTCATGACCGTGCCCACCAGCCCCCTGCCCGCCGCCACGATTCTCGGCTACCCCCGTATCGGCCCCGATCGCGAGCTCAAGCGCGCCGTCGAGTCGTACTGGAAGGGCGATCTTGACGTCTCCGGGCTGCGCGGGCGTGCCGCCGACCTGCGCGCCGCCACCCGCGCGCGCCTGCGCGGGCTGGGTCTGACCGGCGCCTCCGCCATCCCCGCGGACTTCACCTACTACGACCAGGTCCTCCAGATCACCACGGCCTTCGGCGCCCTGCCGCAGCGCTTCGCCGATCTGCGCGGCGGCGCCGACGACGGCGCGGCCCGGCCCGACGGCGCCGCGCGGACCGATGACAGCGCCGCGCGGGGAGACGGCGCCGGAGCCGACGGCCACCCGGGCACCTCCCTGCCGGGCTTCTTCACAGCCGCCCGAGGCGAGGGGGAGCGCGCCGCCCTGGAGATGACCAAGTGGTTCGACTCCAACTACCACTACCTCGTCCCCGAGCTCGACGCCGCCACCCCCATCGACTACGTCCCCGGTTTCGGGGCCGTCGATCCGACCGATGGCCCGACCGCCCAGGTCCTGGAGGCGCTGGGGGCCGGCGAGGAGGCGCCTCGGCCCGTCCTCGTCGGCCCGGTCACCTACCTGTTGCTGTCCAAGGCGGCCGACGGAGCCGACCCCGGCTTCCGACCTCTGGACCGCCTGCGCGACGTGCTCGGCGCCTACGGGCATCTCCTGGCCGACCTGTGGGCCGCCGGTGCCGAGTGGGTCCAGCTCGACGAGCCCGCCCTGGTCAGCGACGCCTGGGAGGTCCCGCGCGAGGATGTGCTGGCGGCCGCGGCCGATGCGTACACGTGGATCGCCGCCATCACCGAGCGCCCGCAGGTGCTCGTGGCCGGCACCTACGGCGCCCTCGGCGACGCGCTGCCCGTTCTGGCGGGCACCGGTTTCGAGGCCGTCGGGCTCGACCTCGTCGCCGGCGAGGCGCCCGCGGCGGACGAGCTCGCGCTCCTGGAGGGCAAGACCGTCGTGGCCGGTGTCGTGTCGGGTCGCAACATCTGGCGCACCGATCTGGAGGCCGCCCTGACCGAGCTGGAGGCTCTGCGGGATGCGCTGCCGACGGGCACGCCCGTGGTCGTGGGCACCTCCACCTCGCTGCAGCACGTGCCGCACGACGCCGCGCGCGAGGCCTCCCTGCCCGCCGACATCCGTTCCTGGCTCGCCTTCGCCGACCAGAAGGTCGCCGAGGTCCAGGTCCTGGCGCGCGGACTGGCCGCGGGGCGCGAGGCCGTCGCCGGCGAGCTCGCCGAGGACACTCGCCTGCGCGCCGAGCGCGCCGCCCACCCCGGGGTGAACCGTGGCGAGGTGCGCGCCGCCGTCGTGGCCATCACTCGGGCCGATCGCACCCGCGCGCCCTACGACGAGCGCAAGGCCGCGCAGGATGCGCGACTCGGCCTGCCCCTCGTGCCGACGACGACCATCGGATCCTTCCCGCAGACCTCCGAGATCCGCCGGGCGCGCGCCGCCCACCGCCGCGGCGAGCTGGGCACGGCCGGCTACGAGGACGCCATGCGCGCCGAGATCAGGAGGGTGGTGCGCCTCCAGGAGGAGATCGGGCTCGACGTTCTCGTCCACGGCGAGGCCGAGCGCAACGACATGGTCCAGTACTTCGCCGAGCTCCTCGACGGTTTCGCGGCCACCGAGCACGGCTGGGTCCAGTCCTACGGCTCGCGCTGCACCCGCCCCTCGATCCTGTGGGGCGACATCTCCCGGCCCGAGCCCATGACGGTGGCCTGGTCCGCCTACGCCCAGTCGCTGACCGACAAGCCGATGAAGGGCATGCTCACCGGGCCGGTGACCATCATGGCCTGGTCCTTCGTGCGCGACGACATCCCGCGCGCCCAGGTGGCCGATCAGCTGGGCCTGGCCCTGCGCGCGGAGGTCGCCGACCTGGAGGCGGCCGGCATCCCCATCGTGCAGGTCGATGAGCCGGCCATCCGCGAGACCCTGCCGCTGCGGCTGGCCGACCGGCCCGCCTATCTGGAGTGGTCGGTGGGGGCCTTCCGCCTGGCCACCGGGGGCGCCGCCGCGGCCACCCAGATCCACACCCACCTGTGCTACTCCGAGTTCGACGTCGTCATCGACGCCGTGGACCACCTGGACGCGGACGTGACCTCCATCGAGGCGTCCCGCTCGCGCATGGATATTCTGCCGGCCGTCGCCGCTCACGGTTTCGAGCGCCGGCTCGGCCCGGGCGTCTGGGACATCCACTCCCCGCGGGTGCCCAGCGCGGAGGAGTGCACCGAGCTGCTCCAGCGGGCCGTGGCGGCGCTGGGCGTGGAGAAGGTGTGGGCCAACCCGGACTGCGGGCTGAAGACGCGCGCTTACGCCGAGACCGAGGCGAGCCTGCGTCACCTGGTGGAGGCGGCCCGCCGCGTGCGCCCCTGAGCCCGGCTTCGCCCCTTCGTCGAGATCGGTCGGGTTCCGCGTCGAGATCGGTCGGGTTCCGCGTCGAGATCGGTCCGGTGGGGCCTCGCCCGGCTACTGGAACCACGAGTCGGGCATTCCTGCGCGAGTCGGACGACGCCGTCGTCGGTCTCGCGCCGAAATGCCGGCCTCGCGCGGAAGAGCCCGACTCGTGGCGATGGGAGCGCGGCACTCACCACCTGACGGCGCCGGGGCGTACGCCGACGGTCGCGAGCTCGGCGAGCATACGAGCGCCGTTGTCGTACCAGGCGTCGCCCCACGTCCAACGCGCCATCGGGTAGCCCAGGCGCCACAGCGCTCGCTCGCGTCCGCGCTCCTTGAGAATCGTCTCCTCGGTGGCGCGCCCGTAGGATTCCCGGTGGTACTTCGCGTTCCCGTCGAATTCTGAGACCGGGTGGGGTTTGACGACGCTCTCGGGCCAGAAGTAGTCGGTCCGGGCGATGCCGACGTCGGTCTGGATCTCGTGCTGGAGCACCGGACGCGGGATTCGCGCCTGCCACATCCGTACGCGTGAAAGGGACTCTCCGGGTGACTCGGACAGGGGGTCGGCCAGGTGCACGGCGATGCGGGCGACGCGCAGACCGCGTGCGCGGGTGGGAAGGCGGTCGAGGGCGTCGATGAGTTCCTCGCGCGTGCACAATCGGTGGCGCAGTGCATGGTCCATAGCGCATACGCCTTGGACGAGGCCTTCCCAGCGAGCCAGGTCGATGCAGGTGGTGGCGACGCTGGTGACGGGGCACCTCCCCACGGGAACGATGACGGGCGTCTGACGGACATGCCGTCTCAGGAGGGACGTGCGGGTGCGCTGATTCTTCTCCCCGAGGCACTGGACGCGCTCGGGAAGGCGCCCGATGACGGGCAGTCCGAGAATGAGCGCGGCGGATGCTCCGGCGAGGACGAGGTCACCGCCGTGCTTGCGGAGGGCCGCGTCGATCAGTGCGAGGTGGCGGTTGTCGGCGGTGGCCCGGTGCCAGTCGCCGGTGGGGGCGTAGACGCCGGGGGCGACCTTGCGCCACGTGGCGTCGCGTTCAGGCCGCGGACAGCCGAGGTTCAAGCACTCGGAGGTCAAGCGAGCAACCGGGGCGGGCCCGTCGACGCCGCGGGCGGTACGTGGGGCGGAGATGTTGAGACTCACGTACTGATAGTGGGATGCGGGGCGCCGGCCTGCATCCACTCTCCACAGGCGGGGGCAGGTGGGGTACTACGAGGACGCCTGTGGAGCCCGGCGCCTGCGTCTGCCGCCGTCGGGGTGGGGCGAGGTGGGATCCGCTTGGGCCCGCTCCCGTCGAGTCGGGCTTTCCTGCGCGAGTCGGACGACGCCGTCGTCCGACTCGCGCCGAAATGCCGGTCTCGTACAGAAATGCTCGACTCGTGGTGGGGGAGTGCGGATGCGCGGCGGCGGGAGCGAAGCGGGCGCCCACGGCGAGTGCGCGGCGATGGGAGCGCGGCGCGCGCCCGCCGGCGTCAGGGCAGGCGCAGGGCGTGAGCCGCCTCGACGGCGCGCCGGACCTGCGCCTCCTCGGTGCGCTGGGGATCCTGCCACGTCGCGCCGGGCACGGAGCAGCGCATGTGGAGCTCGCGGACGCCGCTGGCCTCCACGATCCGGGCCACGGAGTCCGGCTGCACCGAGCCGGCCGCGATCACCCGGGGGCCGCCGCCCTCGCGTCCCGCCGCGACCATGCCGCGCAGGACCTCCGCACCCTCGACGGCGGTACTCGCCCCGCCGGAGGTCAGCACGTAGTCGACCCCGAGCCCGCCCAGGTCGCCGTAGGCCTCGATCGGGTCGCGGGTGATGTCGATGGCCTTGCTGAAGGCCACGGGCGCCCCCTCGGCGAGGTCGATCAGCAGGCGCAGCAGTCCGCGGTCGATCGTGTGCTCCTCGGTCAGCGTCCCGATGACGAAGCCGAGGTCGACCGCCGGGGGCAGCGCCGGTCCGGCTCCGCCGACCCGCTGGGGACGCGTGAACTCACTCATCTGTCGTGACAAGGAGGCGATTCGGCGCACGTCCGCCGTCATCGCGCGGATCTCGTCGGCGTCGAAGACGAAGGAGCCTCCGCGCGGACGGATCATCACGCGCAGTCCCAGGGGCCTCGCCGCCGGTCCGGTGTCCCAGTGGTTGCCCGCCACCGCCCGGCGGTGCCCGATCTCCTCGGCAGCGGCGAAGATGGCCGCCTCGACGGCGCCGATGGACGGCGTCGTCCCGCCGGCGGCGAGGTTATCGCACAGCTCGGCGCGATCGGCGCCCGCGCGCGCGGAGACCCTGACGCCCTCGATGTCCTCCACGCAGGTCTCGACGACGACGTGCGGCGGCTGCCGCCACGAGAATGGCCAGTCGGCGGGGGAGCGGTAGCGGAGGGACGGCGCTGTCCGAGAAAGCCTCATTGCATTCATGGCCCGAGTCTGACATGACCCGGTGGGTGGACGAAATCGCCTGCCGATCCCCTCTCGATCGGCGACCGGAGGGGCCGGCGCCCGCAACCCGGGGCTCGGCCCCGGGCCTCAGACCTGGCGGGAGCGCGTCGTCGGCTCACGCGGCTCGGCCGCGCTGCTCGCGGCGACCACGTTCGCCGGCTGCGAGACCAGCTTGTCGGTGTCCACCGCGGACACGTAGTTGCGTCCGCCGATCAGGACCCCGAACAGGACGAGCAGAGTCGTGCCGATGAGGACGAGCACCTGGAGGGCGCTGAATCCCTCGACGGCGGCACGGATGCGGGCGCTGCGTGTCAGTGACGCGGACATAAGGCCTCCCGGTCATAGTCGAGACGGAGCGGGCGCCCCGTCGTGCAACTATGACAGCGGACCAGCCTGTTGAGTGGGAGGAGAGGCGCTGAGTGTCGGCTATGAGAGTGCGGGGCCGGCCGGCGCCGCGCACGGGCCCCCTCCCACGGGTGGGGCTCAGGGGTCCCGGAGCGGGCGGCGGGTCGATCCGCTTCCCGATCCCCTCACCGATCCGCGCGGTGCACGATGCCGTACGCGAACGACGGCGAGATCGGGATCGTCCCGATCACCATGGCCTGCAGGGCGTGGTAGATGTCGGGCTTGCCGACCCACGTCCCGCTCGCGGGGCGGTTCTTCTCGTCGAGCTCCTCGTGCCACTCGCCCGGCCTCTCGATGAGGTGGGCGCGCGCCCAGGAGGCGAACCCGTCGACGTCGAGGTCGTAGGAGGCGTCGCCCGTGGCCTCCCGGAGCGTCTCGGCCGCGCCGATCGCCTCGCACAGCACCCAGTACATGCGCTGCGCGACCACGGGGCGGCCCTCGAAATCGACCGTGTAGATGAAGCCGGGCATCCCGTCCGGGCCCCATCCCTCCAGCAGCGCCTTCCTGTACATGTGCTGCGGAATGACGTCCAGTGCGGCGGGATACGGCAGGTCCCGCTGGGCGCACGCGGTTCGCACCTCCACCATCAGGCGGGACCACTCCAGCCAGTGCCCGATCGTGGAGCCGAACGGGCGGAACGGGTCGGCCGGGAACTCCCGGTTGTAGTCCAGCAGCGGCGACCAGGACTCGTCGTAGTGCTCGGGCAGGCGGAAGTCGTGGTCGGCGAACTGCGTCGAGATGCGCGAGGTGATGCGCAGCGCCCGTTCGAGGTGGAGCGTCCGCCCGGTGGCGGCGTACGCGCCCAGGAGCGCCTCCACCGTGTGCATGTTCGCGTTCGCTCCCCGGTACGGGTCCACGGCCAGCGTCCGGGGCGATCGGGAGTCCACGACCATTCCGGCGTCGTCGTCCCACCACAGGCGGTCGAAGGCCTCCAGCGCGGCCTCCAGCAGCTCGCCGGCGCGCGGCACCTCCGCCAGGAGCGCCGACGCGGCGGCCAGGATGACGAAGCTGTGGTCGTAGGAGACGAGCCGCCCCTCCTCGGGGGCGCCCTCGTGCACGACCGCCGACCTCCACGCCCCGGCCTGCCGGTCGCGCAGCGGCCCGTCGAGCAGGGCGGCGACGCCGTGCTCCGCGAGGCCGAGCCCGTCGGGGTCCCCGAGGAGATGGCCCAGCGCGAAGCAGTGGGTCATCCTCCCGGTGATCCACAGGTGGGTCCCCCGGGAGGCGTCGACGGAGCCGTCGTCGGCCAACCACCCGAATCCCTCCGGCACCCGCGCGCGCTTGCCGAAGCGCAGGAGATGGCGGGCCTCCTCGTCGAAGAACGGGCGGGTCGTGGAACTGGTCATGAGTTCTCCTCAGTCTCGGTGCTTGAGTCGATGCTTGGTGTCCGGCGCCAGGACCTCGACGGAGCTCTTGGCGAGGGCCTTGCCCAACGCGCCCGTGGGGGCCGTGCTGGTCACGAGGTAGTCGGCGATCTCCAGCCCTCCGATCGTCGCGAACAGACGGCGGTCGAGCTTGGTGGAGTCGGCGAGGATGGCCACCTTCCTGGCCCGGGAGGCCATCTGCGCGAGCATGGCCGCCTCGGCCAGGTTGGACGTCGAGATGCCGCCGGCGTCGATGGCGCCCACCCCCAGGAGCGCGAGATCGACGCGGATGTCCGTCTCGACGCCGGAGACGGGACTGGCGAAGACGACGGGGCCGACCGTCACCTGCCCCGACAGCCTGACGTGCCCGCCGATCACGTACAGGTCGCGGCAGGCGTCGGCGCTGATCTCCGCGGGCACGCGCAGCGAGTTGGTCGCGATGATGAGCTCGCGGCGGCGGCTCAGGTGCTTGACGAGCGCGAGCGTCGTCGTTCCCCCGTTGATGAACAGCACGCTGCCGTCCTCGACGAGCTCGGCGGCGGTCAGGCCGATCTGCTCCTTCTGATCGGGCTGGAGCCGGGAGCGGTCGTCGAGCCCCGTGTCGTGCCAGGGGATCGCCGAGTTCGACATGGCGCCCCCGTGGGTGCGGATGATGAGCCCCTCGGAGTCGAGCTGGTCCAGATCGCGGCGGATGGTGTCGGCGGAGACGGCGAAGTGCTCGGCGAGGGCGGTGACGGTCACCTGCCCGTGCTCGGCGACGTGCTTGGCGACGTCGGCCTTGCGGCCGGCAGGGAGTCGGGATGCATCGCTCATGGGAGCAGGGTAGCGGATCTGTGCGCGTATGTGCCGTTCGTTGCGGACGCGTTATCTAGGGGACGGTCGACAAGTGCAAGAAGTCGCGCTACTATCCTCTCCGGCGGCATGAACTAGCAGAAAAACGCACAATGCCGCGACTCGAATCAACGATGATGGAGTGAACGATGCGTCGACGTGAATTTGGGCAGCTCGCTGCCGTCGTGACCGCCATGACGGCGATGGGGCTCGCGGGCTGCGGCTCAGGAGGCGGTGCGGGCGGGGATGTCACCCTCGAGTTCGCGCAGTGGTGGGAGCCCGAGCTCCCCGACGGCACCTTCCGCGCTCTGATGGACAAATTCGAGGAGCAGAACCCGGGGATCAAGGTCGAGCTGCTCTCGGGGCCCTACGCCTCGACCAAGGAGCAGCTCGTGGCTGGGGCGGCCGCCGGCACCATGCCGGACGTCGTGGGCATCGACGGCGCCTGGGTCAACGACTTCGCCAAGCAGGGGGCGATCGCCGACCTGACCTCCCTGATGGGGCAGGAGGGGTACGACGACTCCGAGCTGGCGAGCCAGATCCAGGTGAACGGCGCGACCTACATGATCCCGGTGGTGAACTTCGTCTACCCGATGTTCGCCAACACCGACCTGCTGACCAAGGCGGGCGTGAGCGGGATCCCCGCCACCCGCGATGACTTCGCCGCGGCCGCGAAGGCCGTCACCGGGGGAGACGTGTCCGGATGGGCGCTCCCGCTGTCCCTCGAGGCGCCCAACGGGATCCAGAACGACGTCATGTCCTGGGTCTGGGCCTCGGGCGGCTCGATGCTGACCGGCGACGGCATGCCCAACCTGAAGGGCAACGCCGACGTCAAGAGCGCCTCGGAGTTCATCAAGAAGCTGTGGGACGACGGCGTCGTCTCCCCGGGGGCCTTCACCATGAAGGAGCAGGACAAGGTCGAGGACTTCACCAACGGGCGCGTCGGACTGATGATCGACTCCCTCGCGCACGTGAACACCATCCGCCAGGGCAACCCGGACCTCGCCTTCGACATCGCCGCCATCCCGGCCGCCGCCGGGTACTCCGGGCAGCGCGGCATGCCGTACGCCTCGTGGGGGATCGGGGTGTCCGGGACCACCGAGCACGCCGCCGCGGCGTGGAAGCTCGTGGCCTTCCTGATGGGGGCGGACGTCAACGCCGAGCTCGCCAACGACGCCAAGGCCTTCCCCGGCAACAGCAAGGCCACCCCCGAGTTCGTCAACAGCGACGAGATGTTCAAGAAGGCCTTCGAGATCTGGGGATCGGGCACTCCCGCCAACGAGTTCACCGGGCTGCCGGTCTCCGAGACCCTCATGCGCGAGTTCGACGAGCAGTTCCAGAGCTACCTCAGCGGCACGATCGACGTCGACACCATGCTCTCCAACGCACAGGGCTCCTGGGATGAGAAGTTCTGAGCCCGGATCCGGAGCGGATCGCCCGGGGCGCCCGGGCGATCGGGCGCCCTCGGCGGGGGCGGCGCCCTCGGCGCGCGGCGGCGCGCCCCGCGCCCTGCCGCGACGGGAGCGCCTCAAGCGGGCCCTGGTGCCCTACGCCTACCTCTCCCCGACGATCCTCCTGCTCGTCGTCCTCATGGTCGTGCCGATCGTCATGGTCATCGGCTACTCCCT
>ERZ772967.648-NODE-648-length-26696-cov-38.014977_pt1 | contig 26696 bp, 29 predicted proteins | sample MGYA00511677_ERZ772967 | MGnify/ENA primary metagenome ERZ772967 (study PRJEB29015, sample SAMEA2737931) | human oral metagenome | biome: human oral; feature: human-associated habitat; material: dental | place: China | collected 2146 ...
AAGGCAAATACTACCGGCTTAAGCATATTGGTAACAACAAACACTACGCAACACCGGGTTCCAACCACCCATGGAGAAGATTTATCTATGGCTCTAAGAAAAGAGTTTAAAAATAGTTGTCTATTAACATGCATTGTCAAGCCCTACGCCATATATTTGCTATATTATAAAATATATCATCCTAATACACACTCTTCGCCACCCCGGTCAGAACGCCGTTTTTACCCGTAGAATACATATCGTGTCAATATGTATCCTACGGGTAAGCTACTACTATTGGCTATTGGCTATTGGCTATTGGCTATTGGCTACCGACGATAAATCCGGCTGATATCATTCACGACACCACCCGCTTCGCCATCCATGCTCTCTTGCATGTATCGATAAACGATCGATATTATCTCCTGTATGTCATCATTAGCATTATTGTAATACATATTGTCGAAAGCGATATCGCCATACTTCCGAATCGGATCACTAATCAGGGCGTGAATAAATGACTGAGTTGCTCCGTCGACTCCGGTAAAGTCTACTATCACCTTTTCCCGCCTCTCTAGCGCCGGCATAATCTGCTTAAGGCGTATGTCCTTAGCAATGTCCTTATTCTCAACAAACGACCCCGCCAATGTCTTCAATTTTATCTCCATATAAAGTTTGGTCTCCTATACTTAAACTTCTTTCTCTCATGGATAGCTTCTCCATAGACCTCATTGATATGAGACATCACCGCTTTAAACTCCGGCGTATTGTCCAGCGTAATATCGACCGCTACCAGAGTACCGCTAAAATCTCCTAAATCGTTGGCGTACCTACAGTTATCCCGAAATGGATCAGCATGTAGCGCAATACTCTTTTGATCGGTTCTGCTCTTTAGTAACGTATATTCTGCTTTCCCGCTGTATATGGTGAAATAATTACGAGTTAGTTTGGCTATGGATTTAATGAAGAATAGTCCCGCCCCGGCATTTTCGCTTGTCCCACCTTCTTTGTGAGTAGTTCCTGTTATACCGGGAGCTAGACTGAGCCACAGAGCCTCCAGATCATCTCTGGGATGCCAGACTTGATTCATGCTCTTCCAGATACCTATCCCGGTATCGCAGATCGCCAGGCTGACACGATTAGTCTTCTTATAATATTGCGCCACGACGATAGCACCATTAGGAGCCATGGCATGTTCCAGCACGTTGCGCACTAGCTCGCCGATGATATACTTCGTTATCCTCGTATCTTTCTCGGACAAGTGAAGCAATGGGATCATCTCGGCGATAAACTGCGACTGATCTTGAGCGGTCTTAACCACAGTCAATGGGACGAACCTACCGGCCGGCTCATTCTTATGATACGTGAACGGCGATGGCGTATTAACCAGTCGATACAGCCCCATCCTATCCAGATAAACACCGGTGCTGGGTACGTCACCAATAATCTCGGCATTACTTTTGCCTACTTTTATGGCTAACGCCGCCGTCAAAGCTAAGTTTGCCGGGTGAACGGTAATCCACTTGTCATGAGTGGCGATCTCCAGCTTGGCTTCATCCGACCAGTCTATTGACCTCAGGAAAGTCTGAATATTGCGCAGATTCCCTTGATTGGACAAATATATCCTCATGGTTACCTATTATTTTACCCGTAGAGTACATATCATGTCAATATGTATCCTACGGGTAAGCTACTACTGTTGGCTATTGACGATAAGTTGTCTGGTTAAACTTACCGCTGATGAACTCGCTGATGATTTGGCTAACCGTATCCAGCTCAGCATCAAACAGCTTCGCCTCCTCGCTGCTCAGTCGCCCCAGCACATAGCCCCGCCGATCTTGCCGGGGCTGACTATCGCCGTTAGCACCGGTCGGCAAACCGGAGCCAATCCGCACCCGAGCGAATTCCGCCCCCACCGCTCCGATAATATGCTTGACACCATTGTTGCCGGCATCTGACCCGCCGACCCGAGTCCGAATCGTACCCAGCGGCAATGCCATCTCGTCGTGAATCACCAGGATATCCTCTAGACCAATCTGATAGAAACGGCTGATCTGCCGCACCGACTGCCCGACCAGATTATAAAAAGTCTGCGGCTTCGCCAAGATGACCTTGCCTCCACCCAACCCCGCCTCAGCCACCAGCGCCGAGAACTTGGCTCGTTGATGCCACTGCACTCCCAGCTGACCGGCATAATGGTCAAGCACCCGAAAGCCAAAGTTGTGCCGGGTCTCAGCATAGTCTAAGCCGGGGTTACCCAGCCCCACGATCAATTTCATTAGCTAGATTATAGCACCCCACCTCGTACCGGGTTATAATATAGATATGGGTACCAGACTGGAAGAAAACCGGGCAGTTTATCAACAGGCAAAGCAAGCTGAGGGCGAGGCCGACGCCATCCGCCGGATCGGCGCCTTTATCGCTGAGCATGACTACGACCAAGACAATCCACCTCTCGCCGTTATCTTTGACCTCTGTGTCGAGTATGACGATAATGCCACCGATAGCGCCCGCCAAGCTCAGCTGGCTAAGGCAATCTTCGCCTTGCTTGATGTCATCATTTGATCCGGTTTAGCTAGTGGCTAATCAAGCCCGGAAGAGTTATCAATCAAATATTAAAAGCCCCGTCACCCGGGGCTTGTTTCATCATCATCTGGTGTGCCCGATACGATTCGAACGTACGACCTTCAGTTCCGCAAACTGACGCTCTATCCAGCTGAGCTACGGGCACATATCTACTTAAATGTTAGCACACTAGCCCACTAAGAGCCAAAAGCTTGGTCGGGGTGATCCGACTTGAACGGACGACCTCAGCGTCCCGAACGCTGCGCGCTACCAACTGCGCCACACCCCGACGACGGGCTAGAGCCATTATACCACCCTAGCCCGAAAGTCTTCAGAGTTCTGCCGACAGATCTCTGATAATATATTGTACTCCTCTGACCTTTAGCGACTATGCTCTGCCCGATATCGCCTTTGGGCTATCTTGGCAGCATTAGCCGCCTCCTGCTCATCTTTGGCGATATCCTTAGCACAGACCTCATCAATGTGCTGCTGGCGATCACTACCATAAGTCTCCGCCTGCCAGTGACCCTGCACCTGATCATCATAGTAGTATCCATCGATACGCTCGGCTAAGTTGCGCTGCAGATTATCGTGAAGCTCTTTCTGACAAACATCCTGGAGCAGGCAGACCCCCTCGAAGCCGGAGATTGAACCGCTATGAATATAGTTTGACCGTGCCTGATAGCTAGCCACTATCGCCACGGTGTCAGTATCGACCGCATCCGGATTACCGCCCTCCAGCTCTATACTAGCCTTGACCAGTGCATCCATGCGCTTAGCAAACCAGGCACCCCGTCTGGTCAGCTCGATAGCATCACGGTGCGGCTTTTCTGCCTCCGCCATCGCCTGCGCCTCCTCTATATCAGCCACCCGACCGGTCGGCAGATCCTCCGGTGCCACCTGCCAGGACGAAGCACCATCGTCCGCCACCTCTTGCCTATAATTATTCCTATTCGCCTTGGTCATCCTCGCCTCCTTTACCTGACCCGACCGCACTCACACACCGCCTTACGCTCGCCCACTGGCAACTAGTTTAGCACAAAGGAAAAAGGCGCTATCTCGCAAGATAGCGCCCGAAAAACACACGAGCAAATTACTGTTCCTCAATCACCTTCCTTCAAAAACGAATAGGTAACCATTGCGCATGGATCACTCGGCGGAGCCGAGAAAAGCTCCGCCAGGCGCCAGACCGAGTCGCCATTAGGCGACTCGATCGTAACCTTTTTTCCATTGATGACGACCTTGCGGTCGTCATCAATGGCGGTGGCGACCTCCCGAAGGAAGTCGCCACCGATTCCGTGGCTTTGGAGGGCGCACTCAAGTGCGTCCTCCGTCGGAAGCTCAAACTTACTCATGTATATCCCCTCCTAAGGGGCCGCAGGCCATATGGGCATTCCCCATATGCAACCTGATGGTATTCACTGTAACACCTCTCTCCGCATTTGTCAAGCCCAGCACGTCCAGCTGATGCGTTAGTTAGACCGGCTAATCATGACAGAGTATGATTTTATTTACCTTTTTGCCTAGGTAGTGTAACGTTATGTATCCTGCTGGGTGCTGGACAGGCCCCAGCACGATAACATCATCCGTTCCCCGTCTAAGATTAATCCCACATTAACGCCCCACATTCATCAGCCCCTCATTCTTCGTCTCGTCATCATTTCCCTCAGACCCGCCTGGCTGGCTCGTGACACAGCTCGGGCTTCAAGCGTGCACAGTCTTCAGGAAATGACTGACGCAGACGAAGGACGAAAGACACCCTTTGATGCGACAAGAGGCAATTTCTCCAGTCTCATTTCTTAGCCTGGCTTTAGTCAAAAACAGACGCTCCTGGTACGAGCAGTACAGTGTGGTTGACGAAGGCTGTTGATATATCAGTAAGCTATCCAGTGCACGTGGTAGCTTATACGGTGCCAAGCCTGAGGAGACCACCTGTACTGCTCGTGTGTCAAATCACCAAGCGAGACTCCGCCAAATTGCCAAACGAAAAAGCGCCAAACTACCAAACGACTACTGTTGCGCACTGGATGTAAATTATGCTAGACTAATGACTACAGGAGGAGTAAACAGGCATGAACAAGTACCTGCCCAGGCTAGTCGACAAGCTAATTGAGGAAGATCTCCGTCTATACGGTGCCGTATCTATCGAAGGACCGAAATGGTGCGGCAAGTCTACCACTGCCGGCCGTTTCGCCAAGAGTAAGCTGGAGCTCCAGAACCCTGACACCCGCCAGAATAACTTATCTATCGCCGTCAATCAGCCCAGCCTACTGCTCAGCGGTGACAAGCCTCGCCTGATCGACGAGTGGCAAGATGCTCCCGAGCTCTGGGATGCCGTACGCTACGACGTTGACCGAACCGGCTTAACCAACCAGTACATCTTGACCGGCTCTGCCACGCCTCGTCGCAATCAGCCAAAGCATTCCGGAGCCGGTAGGATCGTCCGTCTGATGATGCGCCCGATGAGCCTATATGAATCAGGCGACTCGACCGGCGAAGTTTCGCTGAGCGACATATTCGACGGACACGACGATATTCAAGGCTCTGCCGGCTTCCGACTGGAGGATATCGCCTATCTTGCCGCCCGAGGCGGCTGGCCGGAGAACGTGCTTCGTCAGCCGGACAAGCCCAATAAGCTAGCCAGAGACTACTTGAATACTATCCTCGGTAGCGACGTCAATTCTAGCGACGTCACGCCACACAACCCCGCCAAGATGAGGGTACTGCTACGCAGTCTGGCCCGCAATATCTCTACCCCGGCTAATATCAGCACCATCCTGGAGGACACGAGAGGAGACAGCGAGTCGTCAGTTAGTGACGCCTCTATCTCGTCGTATCTGGCTACGCTGGAGCAAGTTCATATCACAGACGATATTGAGGCATGGTACCCCGAACTCCGCAGCAAGACCCGGATCCGAACCGGCAAGAAACGCAACTTCGTCGACCCCTCCTTAGCCATCGCCGCCCTGCGTGCTTCCGATCAAGATCTACTAGCCGACTTTCATACCTTTGGGCTGATCTTTGAGTCGCTCGCCCTGCGTGACCTACAGGTCTACGCTCAGAGCCTGGACGGCGATCTATTCTACTACCGAGATAAGAATGGCCTAGAGTGCGACGCCATCATCCATCTCGCTGATGGCAAGTGGGGCGCCGTCGAGATCAAGCTGGGTGCCGACCAAACGACTATTGATAAAGCTGCTGAGAATCTGCTCAAGTTTAGTGAGATCGTTGATGTCAAGCAGATGAAAGAGCCGTCCTGCCTGATGATCCTCTCTGGTATATCCAGTTATGCCTACCGACGCCCTGACGGGGTACTGGTCGTGCCAATCGGTTGCCTGAGGGATTGAGCTCAACAGGCTCCCGCATGATACATCATTTATTACTCACCTAGGAAAAATAGATGAATGACGAAGTTACCTAAGGAAAAAGGCGCTATCTCGTAAGATAGCGCCTCGAGACGAAGGGCAAACCCTAATCCAACCGGCGAGAATCCTTCGCCTCTTAAAATCACTCCTCGGCGAGAATCTCCTCCTCGCCTAAGAATGGGTCCCGCTGCCCCCTCGCCGACATGTCTCTGAACATCTTGGCGAGGATGCCGGACAACGCCTCTAGCTCCTCTTGTGTGAGGCTTCCCTCCTTCCGGTGCTTCTTTGACGATGTTGCCGATTCCGCCCTTTTGGTCATGATGACCATCCCCTTCCAGGGTCGCAGGCCATATGGGCATTCCCCATATGCAACCTGATGGTATTCACCGTAACACTCCTCCCGCATTTGTCAAGCCCAGCAAGATACATAACGTTATGCTCGCATAGGTAAGGAAGTTGCGTAATCATGCTTCATTGTGATTAGTTAGCTTCACCAGCATCTGCTGGATGGGCTCGCAGCAACCCGGTATCCAGCAGATACTGAGGTTAGGTTATTACTGGGTGCTGGACAGGCCCTACATTCCAGCCCAAAAGTTGACACAGCAGGCTCATTCATGATACAAATAATAGTGTATTCCGACGCAGGGATGTACCGAACGGAGAGATACCTAAGGCGAACCTGCTTTTTTATTTTGTCTTATCACCATCATTATCTTTTTTACTCTGTTTCTTCCGCTTCTTTAGGATTATCTTCCGCTTAGTGGAGCTATCATCCAGGTACATGCGGTAGCTGTCAGGCATCCGCAACCTATAAAGAGATGAGAGCCGGTATTTATTGGGGACTAAAAGCTTGCAGAACTTATTGCTCTTTATCAGATAGTCAACCATACGCCAATAGTCGCCGTCACCTGAGACTAGTATAACCCGGTCGAAGTCTTCCTTTTCCACCAGCTTCTTCATCACCAGAAAAACTATATCTGTATCAACGTTTCCCTTTTTATGACTCAAGACACCGCAAGCGTGCTCTCGAAAGATAACTATGTACCCAAAGCGTTGCAGGGCGCTGTATAAGTTCTGTTTGCTAGAGTCAAAAGCTCCAATGAAATAATATGCTTCACTCACATTAAACCTCTCTGCTAAGAATGTTCGAAAACGTTTCAGATCTATCACCCATGGTGTTTTAGCACATTTTGTGCTGATAGCCAGGTTTTGCCCGTCAATAAAGGCTTGGTTATTAGTTTCTTCCATCCCTGTCCATTATTATACAGCATCAATCGATTACCTGAGGGATTAAGTTTAATAAAGGAAAAAGGCGCTATCTCGCAAGATAGCGCCTAGCGGGGGGCTACGTCAAGGTCATCCCTTGACCTCGACGTAGTAGGGCTTCACACCCCCTAGTCCCCCGTCCTGGGGAGTAAAGTACCTCCCCAGATGGAACTGTCCCATCGAGCCATCCTCCTGCTCCACGAGCAGGAGGTCGTCCTTGAAGATGACCATGCGGCCATCTTCAAAGGCCCGGGCGACGCTCCGACGAGCGTCGTCTGACCTCTTGAGAGCAACTTTAATATCGTCTACCTTCATAGTAGACTCCCTCCAATAGCTGGCTGAATATGGCGACTCCATATCCATACCAGGCGATAATATAGTAACATATAATGACAGATTGTCAATCCCCAGCAGGATACATCGCCCATTCCTTGTCTAAGATTAATTGATGAGTCACTACGTCTCTTCAGCAAATAGACTTGTCTAGGTATCAGCTGGACAGGCTCACAGCAGCCCAGCTGATGCGTTAGCTAAGCTAGCTAGTTATGACAAAGCGTGATTACGTATCTTTTTGCTTAGGTAGCTTAGCGTTATGCATCCTGCTGGGTGCTGGACGGGCCACAGCAGCCCAGCTGATGCGTTAGTTAGACCGGCTAATCATGATAAAGCATGATTTATCCACCTTTTTGCTTAGGTAGTACAACGTTATGCATCCTGCTGGGTGCTGGACAGGTCCCACAGCAGGATACAGCAACCAGATTGACAAGGAAAACGGCGCTATCTCGCAAGATAGCGCCTAGTGGGGGGGCTACGTCAAGGTCATCCCTTGACCTTGACGTAGCGATAGACAAGCTTTTGCACGCCCCTTTTTTGGGGCGCAAAGAACTCGCCTAGCCGAAATTGTTTAAATTCACCCCCCCTCTGCTCAATGAGCAGCATGTCACCCTTGAAGGTGACCATACGGTCACCTTCAAGAGCCTGGGTGACGTCCTTCCGGACGTCACCCGAAAGAGCCGACTTCAAAAGGTCTACGTTCATGGTAGACCTCCCTTCGAATCGCAGGCCATATGGGCATTCCCCATATGCAACCTGTATTTCATACGATAGCACTTATACTTAAGTTAGTCAAGCATTAGCATATTCAACGTAGATAAGTCAATCCAGCCCTCTACTCGCCCACCTGCAGATAGTCAGTCAGCTGATCAATCTTGACTCTGGTCTGCTCGGTAGTGTCACGGTCTCGCACCGTCACCGCCCCATCAGCCAGACTATCGAAATCAACCACCAGGCAGTAAGGTACACCGATCTCGTCCGCCTTGCGATAGCGCTTGCCGATATTGCCACTATCGTCCCAGCTGACTCGCCCCGGTACATACTGCTGGACGACGTCATAGACCTGCCTCGCCTTAGTCACTAGCTCGGGCTTATTCTTGAGCAGAGGCGAGACCGTCACCAGCACCGGCGCCAGGTGCTTCGGTAGCTTGAGCAACTTCCGCTTCTCCCCACCGACCTCGTCCTCAGCGTAGTCCGCCGCCAGGATCGCCATCACCAGGCGCTCTACCCCGATCGCTGGCTCGATGACATGCGGCACAAAGGGCTTGCCACCGTCCTTCGGGCGGTACTCCATCGACTTGCCACTCACTCGCTGGATGTTCATCAGGTCAAAGTCAGTCCGGTAGGCCAGCCCCATCAGCTCACCTCGACCAATCGGGTAATCAAACTCGATATCGACCGTCCGCTTGCTATAGTGCGCCCGATCTTGAGCCGGCACTTCCAGGTCGTGAATCATCGCTGCCGGCAAACCCATCACTTGCTCTAAGAACCGGTGCTCCAGCTTGAGCCAGTCTTCGAATGACTCCTGCCAGCGAGCCGGGTCAATGAAATACTCTATCTCCATCTGCTCAAACTCTCGTGAGCGAAAGACGAAGTCGCGCGGGCTGATCTCGTTGCGAAAAGATTTGCCTTGCTGAGCAATGCCGAAAGGCAGATCAGGGTAAAACGAGTCAACCACATTACGATAATTAGTGAAGATGCCCTGGGCTGTCTCGGGACGCAGGTACGCCACGGCGTCGTCGCTCTCGACCGCCCCGACACTGGTGCGGAACATCATATTAAACCGCTTCACCTTGGATAGCTGGTTGCCGTCAGGTGATTTGACGTGGTTATCCTCGATCAGCTTGTCGATCTCAGCATCAGACATGCCGTCAGTCGCCTCAATGCCATTATCTTTCAGCAGATGGTCAGCCCGGAAACGACGGTGGGTCACCACGTCGTCCACCAGCGGGTCGGCAAAGGTCGCCACATGACCGCTCGCCTGCCAGGTCTTCGGATTCATGATGATAGCCGCATCGACACCGTAGATATCCGGGCGACAGTCGACGAAGAAGTGCCACCACTGCTGCATCACATTGCGTTTGAGCGCCACACCCAGCGGCCCCCAGTCCCAAGTACCGGCCAGCCCACCATAGACCTCTGACCCTTGGTAAATAAAGCCACGCCTCTTACATAGCGAAATGATCTCTTCCATGCGGTTCATTATAGCATACGGGGCATGGCACAGACCCAAGACAGATAGGTCTCACCTTCTATCTAACCCTTAAATATCCACCCCTGTTTACCCCTGCCACAAAGCGGAGGTAGCCTTTCTCCACCAGATCATCTAGCAATATTTTAGCCATAGTCTCCTTCAATCCGACTTTATCCGCCACCTCGCCCAAGCTATATTTGTGCGCCGAGAGCATCGTTTGCAAAATCTGATCCTGCCTTAGATTAATCTCTGAAGCGGACGATGCATTCTCGGATGAGTCCTTTACCATGTCACCATCTCGGTAGTTCAAGTTGCACAAAGTAACTAGAAACTGAGACCTATCCGAATAGAATACAGGTTCTTTTCCCGTCTCAAAGTTTGCCGATACCTCATAGCTGCTGCGAATCTTACCCAGTCCACTGCCCGACCTCTCCATGTAGCCAAGCCGAGCAAAGATATCCGCAATCACCGGGTTTCGACGCATAGACGGGATAGCCTGAATATTTCTATCTTGGATCACAGTTCCGTCAGGCATACCACCGGGAGAATAGATTTCCATGCGATCATCAAAGATGTCGACATGGACTTCACTCCCGTTTATTAGGTAATCTCGGTGAATTAAGGCGTTTACCAGAGCCTCAAAGTAGCTCCGGTGGACATATTCCGGAAGCTCCAGTCTGGAGTTTGACAGCTTCTTCCAGATCGTCTTAGTATTATTCATGATAAAAGATTCTGCATCATTCAGGAGAGATATCAAGCTGCCTGAGTATTCTGCGTGATCAAATGCGTCAACAATCCCACCACTCTTCGTCTTACCATTCCAATGAGTGCAAAACACCCTTGACCAGCGAATTGGTGACTCGTCCGCCAGTAATGCACCTGCATTCGTCAACTTGCCATTATCAGTCACCATTCCCATAGAAACATAGCTCTTTTCTTCAAAGCTACGTCCGGTCCAAATCTTGAACCGCTCCTTCAGCTTAGTAAAAGAATAGTCACCTATGTCATATGTCGAGACAAGCGAGTCAAAACTAGTATTCTTGCCTCTCATCACCAGCCTCTTTAGGTCTGTAGAATCCGCCGGAGGTATTAGCAAATGCACTGACGCTTTTACACCAACTCTTTGGTTTCTTTGTCTCCACTGCTTGCTTTTTATCGTATTCAGTAGCTTCGCCGATTAAGTCCTCAATTTTCACCTGATTTGTCATACTTTTGTCGCCCATTTCTTATCATTCTTTATAGCACATAAGCAATGGTACATAAAGCCCGCACTCTAAAACGGGTAGACCCCGGCATCCGCAGATGCCGGGGCTAAAAAGCTAGTCATCACCTCCTTCCTCGGAGAACTCGTCCAGATATTTCTGGGCGAATTCATGGATGACTCCAATTGAAGGTATAAATCCCCTCCGTTGGAGCTCACCCCCAAACAAAAGTAGAGCTTGATAGAGCTCGGAGCGATTTGGAGCCTCCGGGTTCCACCCGAAAACTATCTCTCCGGCCAGGTGCAACCTAAGGTCCTGTGCGTTCGGGGCATGAAGCCCCAAGCAAAACTTCACCCCCCTGCTAGTGCTGTAGTAGTAAACCACATCACCTCCGCTTTTCTCCAGGTTTACAAACTCTACTATACTTTCATCCATCCGAGACATAATGGTCTCCTCTCTGCGACCATGGGTCGCATCGTTGCCGCACGGCTTTTCCGTGCAGTCAGTCATATCGGCCTGATGACCTAGTAAGGGTCAAGCAGCCTGACATGGCTGACCACACGGTGTCGCACGACGATACTACAGAGAGCAACGGGTGAAACTAGGCTTAGCTAAGAAGTGAATGCTTAGTCAATTGGTTACGGTGATACTAGCTTAGGAATGTACGTAAGCATAAGAAGCTTACACGGCATATTGTGGCACATTATTGCATATTTGTCAACCCTCCAGCAGGATACATCACCCATTCAAACCCCGCCTCACTCACACTGTCCGGCGTGGATGCGGGCGGCGGCTTGGTCAGACAGCTCGTCCATATGGTAGCGAGCATCGGTGGCTCGGTTTAATGTATTGGCATTTGCCCCCAGGTAGAGCACCGCATACGAGCTGGCCGTCGACTCGGCGTTAGCCTGGCTGCCGATCGAAGCAGGCTCGGTCGTACCACAGCGCCGAAAGATCAGATAATGCCCCACTTCGTGGCGCATAGCATCAGCAAAGTAACGGTCGAAAGAAGCCCGAGCGCTCATCCGGCTATTGATATAGACGTTACCCGGGGCGCCGGTGCAAAATGCCGCCATCCAGCTAGCGATATTTTGCTCAGTGATAGCGCAGTAGCCCCGCATTTGCTCCAGCCCCCAGACCACTTTGAGCCCCGCCGCATTGACGATATTAGTCGCCGACTGAGTGTAGTTGCCACTACCGTCTGCCACCGTCGGTGTCGCTCGCAGACGCTCTTCTATCTGGAGTAGCTCAGCGTTAGTCGCCGAGATCAGCTGGTTGATCTGATCGATCAAGCTATCCATCTGCTGGCGAGCCTGCCCGATGCTAGCCACGTTTGTACTCTCCAGGTAGGTACTAGCATTAGCGATAGTCTGATTAAGCTTAGTCCGAGTCTCGGCTCGCATCCATTGACTGCCAGCCAATCGCTTCGCCGACAGAATAGTCGAGCGCAGTGCCACCCGAGCGTCGTTGAGCTGCTTGGCGTGGCGGGCTTGCTTGACTATCTCTGCCTCGGTCGTCAGCAGACCAGCCAGCTCTTTCAGCTCACCCGAGCTAGCCTGCAGCCTCACGCCCGCCTCAGTGATAGCGACCGTCTGGTTAGTGCTGGCGCATTGGTGCTCGTCAACCGATTTATTTAGCAGTGTCTGAGCCCTCTTTATATCAGCCTGCAGGCGCTCGACCGCCTGCTTTTGCCCGGTCGGCACATCATCAACCGTCACCTTAGCCTGGTCGGCGCTATCTCTGACCGCCCGCTCCAGTGCCTGCTTCTGCTGACGATAGCTACCAAGAGCCTTATTGCAATCAACCACTGAGCCGATATGCCAGACCACGAAGCCCACTCCCAGCGAGATGATCAGCGTCGCTACGATCGATAGCCCCCGCCGCCGTCCATTACCTGTTACTGACTGCCCCACCACTTCGTTCACTACTACTTCCTCACTTCCGCTTTGGCTAGCTCAAGTTTCAGGGCTGAGCCCGCCACCTTAACCGTCGTCGTATACTCAGCCGGCTGATCTTCCGTCAGCGAAGCAATGGTCAGCGTCTCCGCCATGATGCTATCGCTCCAGGTATCGATCGCCGAGTTTAGCTTGGTATCATCGGTCGATAGTGTCAGTAGGATTCGGTCGTCCACACTTAGCCCGGCATCCTTGCGAGCTTTCTGCACCACCCGGATGACTTCACGAGACAGCCCCTCCGCCTCCAACTCAGGCGTGAGGTGCTTGTCTAGCTCTAGCCACGCCTCAGTCTCAGCCTCATTGACCACGCCCGACACCTGATACTTCGCCAGATCTTCCACCCAGCTAACTCTTTTGACATTGAGCTCTTCCTGCATAATCTTTTCGTAGTAGCTGCCCAGCCTCTCGCCTGTATAGCTGGCATAGCTAAGCGGCTGACGGATCTTGATCTGACCGTAGTCGTCAGATCGCTCCATCCGCAGAGCCAGTCCGCCGGCGATCAGCTCTCTAGTCCGGCGCATGTCAGCTAAGACTCGCTCGTCGACTGGGCTATCGGTCGGCCAGTCCAGCAAGTGAACCGACTCACCGCCGGTCAAGTGCTGATATAGCTCCTCAGCCAAGAAAGGTGTAAACGGTGCCAGCACCAGGCTTAGACGCACCAGGACGTAATGCAGCGTCTGATACGCCTGAGCTTTATCGGCGTCATCCTCACTCTTCCAGAAGCGACGTCGGCTACGCCGAACGTACCAATTAGAAGCATCGTCGATGAAAGGGATCACCGCACTGAGAGCATCGGGGATATTGTACTGATTCATAAACTTAGCGACATGGTCAGTCAGCTGGTGCACCCGAGAGACTATCCAGCGATCAAGCGGGTTGGATAATTTATCGATATCGACACTAATCTGAAACGAACTCTCAGTCCCGGTGCGAGACGAGGATTCAGGGGTGTCGGAGCGAGCCGTATCGGTGATACGGTGAACGAGAAACGCATCCGAAGACACCGTATCATACGGAAATGTAAACTCATCCACCTCGGCATACATGGTGAAGAAATCGTACATGTTCCAGATCATAGCCAGCTTGCGGGCCACATCTGAGACATCCTTATCGAGCAAGACATAGTCCTCACCATTTAGGAGGGGCGACGCCAACAGCAAGAAGCGCAGCGCATCTGCCGAGTACTGATCCATCAGCTCATTAGGGTCGGTATAATTACCGAGCGACTTGCTCATCTTGCGCCCATCATTACCGGCGATCACACCGGTAGTAATGACATTGCGATAAGCATTCATCTGAGCCGTCGGCTTAGCCCGCTCGGCACCAAACGCCCCGATACTGGCCAGTGTCGTATTGACCGCATGGACATAGTAAAACCAGGCTCGCACCTGCGGGATATACTCGACGATGAAGTCTGCCGGGTAGTTCTGCTCAAACTTCTCTTTGTTGTCAAAGGGATAATGTAGCTGAGCAAAAGGCATCGAGCCGGACTCAAACCAGCAGTCCAACACCTTGTCTATCCGCTTAAAATGCTCACCGTCAATGTCAAAGGTGATGGAGTCAACCCACGGACGATGGTAGTCATTCAGCTCTACCCCACTTAGCTCGGCCAGCTCGGCATACGAGCCGACCACCCGCACCGTGCCCTTATCGCCTTTCCAGACCGGCATTGCCGACGCCCAGAAACGATCCCGGCTCAAGTTCCAGTCGGGTGCCTGGTCAATATTCTTGGCGAAGCGACCATGCTTGAGATGAGCCGGGAACCAGTTGATATTCTCGTTTTGCTCCAGCAAAAGCGGCTTCTCCTCCCCGATATTCATAAACCACGACGGCGTCGCCCGATACATGATCCGTTGCTTGCTCCGGGGGTTAAAGGGATACTCGTGCCGGATGTACTCAATCCGCCAGACGATCCCCCGCTCCGCCAAGTCTTTAGCGATGTATTTGTTGCTTGACCAGACTTCCCGTCCTTTATAGATGCTGTCGAAGTAATAGCCGTCATCGTCGATGACGTGGAATGGCGCTATGCCATTAGCTTTACCGAGCTCAAAGTCATCTTCGCCATATGCCGGCGCAATGTGCACGATGCCCGTACCCGACTCGGTAGTGACGAAATCTGCCGGGTAGATATGATGAACCTTAGTATCCTCAGGGTAAGTCGAGCCGGTGTCCAGCGGCTGATACGCCCGACCGACCAGCTCGCTACCTGAGAACCGGCGTAGCACTTCGTAATCAAGCGGCTGATGCTTGTCATCCTGCAGTACTCGTTCCAGCGCCTCCTCGGCGATGATCAGCTTCTCACCACCCACCAGCACTTCGCAGTAGGTCATCTCCGGACTAACCGCCAGCATCAAGTTAGCCGGCAGCGTCCACGGCGTGGTCGTCCAAGCCAGAATGTTCACTTCCTCAGCGCCCTCGATATCATCGTCAATCGCTTCACCGCTGAGCAACATCTTAACTCGCTTCTCGATCTCGTCACGTGCTAATTTTGCCGGCTCTCGACTCTCGGCATGAGGATCCTCAATCTTCCACCAGACAACGTTATCACCTCTTAGCCAATCAGGCGTCTGGTTGCGATTAGCGATATTGACAACTAGGTCGTAATCACGCAGCATATCCTTCGTCAGTTGCGTCCGTTCACTAGCGCCAACCTCAATACCTTTCTCTCGCATTAGGTCAATAACTGTTAGCGGATCAAGGTCTTTGGCGGCTAAATGGGTGTCAAAGTCTGCAACCGTCGGTATCTTAGCGGTAGGATACTTCTCTGCATTAGCACCGGCAGAATCAGCATTCTGCGTCTTGGTAAAGTGATTGTAAAAAGCCTGCGCCATCTGCGAACGGACAACATTTGCATTACACACAAACAAGACCTTCGAGCTCTTATCTAAGGCTATCCTGCGTCTCGTAGCGCCACTGAGCAACCGAAACTTCACATAGACACTGGGGTCAGTCACTGTCTGGTAAGCGTCGTTGTCCATGGTCACCTCGGCCTTGCTGACAGGGGTGGCAAACTTGGTATCGTACATCAGCACCTTTTCGCCCTCGTAGATCTTGCCTGCTTCATAGAGCTGCTTAAACGCCCACCAGACACTCTCCATAAAATCCTTATCCATGGTACGATAAGCGCCCTTGAAATCCACCCAGCGACCGATGCGGTCAATCACACCTTGCCAAGCTTCGCTATTAGCGATCATCGAATCCCGAGCCGTCCGGATATACTTCTCCAGGCTAATGGTCGGCAAAGGCTTGCCATCTTTATCTAATGGCGCAGGCTGATGAGAGTCTGCCACGATCTGGCGTCGGTCGGTGATACCCAGCTGCTTTTCGACGAAGTTCTCTGCCGGCAGACCATGACAATCCCAGCCCCAACGACGCTCGACTCGTCGCCCCCGCATCGTCTGATAGCGAGGCACGACATCCTTGATGATCGAGCTAAGCAGGGTGCCGAAGTGAGGCACGCCAGTGATAAAGGGTGGCCCGTCATAAAAGACATAGGCATTGGCCGGACTACGCATCTCAACTGACTTCTCAAAGGTCCGGTGGTCTTTCCACCACTGCACCAAATCCGGCTCGTATTCACTCGCCCGCCGACGTGTACCATGTTTGAATTTCATTACTTTCCTCCTTGTTTTTTATCGTCATATTCTATATAATGAGAGTATTCAATATCGAAAATCCCTCGCCGTGGTTTGTCCCTGCGGGGTCTTTTCATCTTTTTAGCCCCTTTCTGCGCTTAACTTTTTGCGAAATCTCCTGCATAAAGGTAATATGGCTACCGACCGCCTTTCTGAGCAAGCTTGAGGCATACTTCCTATTCGGCGCGATAACGCGCATAAACTTATCCTTATCCTGCAATATTTTTACCAACGGCGTAAAATCTCCGTCGCCAGTAATAATAATTGCCTGCGAGTATTCCTTCTCTCGTCGCCAACACTCGACAATTAACTCAGCATCGACATTGCCCTTGACCTCGCCAGCACCGTACACTACAACCGGCTTAAATACCAAAATATAACCGCTTTCTTGTAGTAATGAATATAAATCCTGATACTGCGACATATATCCGATAAAAATAAATGCTTTCTCTACCCGATACTTATCGCGCAAATACACGCGGAACTTGCGCCAATCCAGCAGCCAACCATCACTCTGTACGCCTTTATAGACGTTTTGCGCATCAATAAATGCATAAATCATTTTAATCTCCTTAGTTTATCAACCTTGCTTATTAACATTCTCCTCTAACTCCTTCATCGCCTGCACTAGATCCTCATCAGCAACAGTCACGATTGTATTGTTTGCTTTGAAATGAGAGTCTGGTTTCTTACCAAAATATTTTCGCATAATATCGCCCGCCGACGTGTACCATGTTTGAATTTCATCTAATCCTCCTTTTCTCTGCTTGCTCTTCCAGTAAACCATTAGCGTTCTTGGCAGTTACTACCGATTTGCCCGTCTTGCGCTCAATCTGTCTGCGGGCAGTACCGGCAATCTCGCCACCCTGCTGAGCAATCTCCTGATTCTGCTCAAAGGTGTCGGGCTGTTCCTGTTTACTAATCTCAGTAGTCGTCGCCTCGGCTAGCATATTGAGCACCAGCTCCATATTAGTCATGTTATCACGTAGGTTTTGCTTCTTTAGACCTTTGACCTTCTTATAGTCTTTTACCGTTAACCCGCTCCATGCTTTGGTGATTTCATCAGTCAAGATGGCGTACTCTCGCCCCTTCTTGACGCCACGTTTATCCCATTCGTCGGTCAGGTCTTTACGAATCTCAATGCTCTTCAGACGCTGGTTAACCCATTCTTTATTATAGCCTTTGCGCAAATACATCTCCATGGCACGGTCAATGCTCTTCTCCGGATCTTCAGCCTCTTCCAATCGCTCATAGCCAACCTCAGCCAGCCATAGCTTGAAAGGTTCAGCCTTGGGCGAAGGGATGCTCTGAACTAAGCGCAAGAGCTGCTCGGTGTCGGCGACGTCAGTTTTATAATATTTTCCGTCTTTAGGAGATCTCATTTTCAGTCGGTTACAATTTGTAACCGACTTGTTTCCTTCTTTTATGAGACGGCTCTTTAGAACCTTCCAGTAATTATTCGGATCGGCGCTATCCGTCAGAATCGCTACCACGTCAACTATCGAGAAGTACCACTTCTCAGCCTCCTCGTCCCAGTGTGTCCGTACTCGCTGCCGGTTAAATATCTTGACGGCTTCATCCTTAGTCATACCACCCCTCTCTCATTGTCTTGCCCCCTCATTTACCTCGTATCCCCCGTATTGCCGATCAGCCATGATTTGCCTCCGTTCGCAACGATTTTGTCATTAGCCGTAGCTTATATACCTGTGGGTTGGGTTTGCCGAAGAGAAAATCATACGTATCGCTACCGCCTACCTGCTGATAACTGTAGCCTAGTTTCTCGTACAGTCTTTTCGCCGGCTCATTTGAGATTTCAACACCCAGTCCAATCATAGAGAAGCCTTGGCGACGGGCCTCATTTTCTGCTGCCGTGACAAGCATAGTTGCCAAGCCTTGACGTCGATAATTCTCATCAATTTCCAGCGCATTGATTTGAGGCAGACCCGGAAAATCCTTTTCAATAATAGAAGCCTCATTGCCCCAATCATGCCGCAAAGTCACCCGACCGGCATAACGTCCACCCGCCTCTACCGCCAACACCACCGCCTTTTTCTGTTTAATTAGATCACGTAGCTCCGCCTCATAATCATCAGAGATATACATCTCCTTTTTAAGGCGAGTAAATGAGCTGCTGCCGGGCGACACTACCTCAACTATCAGGGGGTGCTGTTTCTCGGCCTCTTCGTTCCATTGTGTCCGCACTCGCTGCTGGTCAAATATCTTGACGGCTTCATCCTTAGTCATACTATCTATACCCCACTCTAAACCACAGCCTCCCGCAGGGAGGGTGGTCTCATTGCTCACCATCCAGTATAGCACCTTGGCGAGCCTATCCAGCTGTCTCTAGCTGTCTATAGTCACGCCATGCTCTCGCAAGAATGATATTGTCTGTTCGTCTAGCTGACAATCAGTCAATGTCGAGCTAATCGTATCATTGGCTAGGAATGTCTGATCATCATAGAGCATGCCGGTCAAGTCTGACTGTTTGGCATTAATGATGGTACTCGTATCACGCAGGTCTATCCCTCTAGCACTACATCTCTCCAGCGTAATCGGCTGTCCTGACAGATGCTTTGCTCCGTCAAGGTTACAGTTAACAAAGACCATGAAGCCCATGTTAAACTTGGCAAAGTCCACATCGCTAAAGTCCTCGTCATGAAACACGACTTCGTCGCCATCCGTGATAGCCGGATAACGAGCCTGCTGATAGCCGGCATAATCATTATTCCTAATCGCTGCAGCTATCTCCGATGTATCCATGCTCTTACCGGCACTCATGCTTCAGCCCCTTCCTCTTGATCCGGCTCGGGCATAGTCTTGCGGAGCTGCTTCCAGCCTCGGAAATTGCCGCTCCATTCATTAGCATCTTCAAGTGGTGTTGCCACGTGCTCTAGCGGCGAACGGTGCCCCATCTTGGCGATGTTTTGGCATAAGTCTCGATCTTTATGCCAGTCCCGTTCGTCTTCCTGCTTCATGTAGCTCACTCTGGCACAGCGTCCCGCCGAGACCCAGGGCTGATCTTCGGACGGTATCTTCTGCTTCTCCTCATACTTGACGAGCGGTAAATGCCACTCGCCCGGCTCGACCTCATTAGGCACGCTAATCTCGTGCGCCTCCTGCATCAGCTCGGCGATCGCCCGCATCTCCGGCTGAGCCGCCGGTGAGGTGCGCAAGCGGAAGAAATTCTCCCACTCGGTAGACGATATGATCGCTACCTGCCACAGAAATGGCTCAAGCAGGCGGCTGACAGTTTGCTTGTGAATGCCCAGGATAGCCAGCTCCTCGGCATACTTGACGGCATGGTCCCGAGCGTCCAGCCAAGTCTCTTCAGCCTGCTGACGAAGCTCCCGGTCAATCTGCTCATCAGCCGCCATCCCCTTTTGCAACTTGCCCCAATACTGAGGAACGTAGGGGTGCTTCTTGACCATCTCGATTCGCTTCTTGATCGGGATCGCCCGACTTGAGGCGGAGTTGCGACTGAATACCCGGTGGGTGTTCATTTCCGCCAGGATTATCCTGGGGAAGGTCACCTCCATCGTCGTTAGCCGTGCCCCCTCGGGCGACACGGAGTCAGCCAAGACTTTGCACTCGTAGGCTTTATCATAGACTTCTACCGACTTAACACCATTATGCTCGGTCTCATCTTCACCAATATTCTCTATATCTTCCCTCAGTCGTGCCTCCAGCGCACTGACCACCTGGTCTGCCGGCATAGCCGCCGTATCTATGTCATCCCAAGGCAGTACATTGCCTTCCGGCTCCGGCCGGTCGTGATTAGCCCGGTTCATGTTGGTCATTTCGTCTCCTTTACTTACTCGGCTTCGTCCACACCTCGTCCGCCATACTTTCCGTTCACTCGTCATCAGTCTGCCGAACTGGAGATACTACCCCCCCAAGTCCGACGCCAAGCTAGCCTACTCCATCTGATAGTCCTCTAGGTACTGCTGACTAGCCTTGATCTCGTCAAGCATCGCTTCGTGACCGGGTGCTCCGGTAGTCAAACGTCGGTTGACGCACGACTCCAGACTAATCGCCCGGTAGACATCCTGAGCAAAGACCGGTGATATCCGCTGATAGTCCGCCAGTGGCAGATCGTTGAGCGAGACGCCTTGGGCGATACACTCCAGCACCAAACGCCCAACGATACCGTGGGCATCTCGGAAAGGAACTCCTTTCCCCACCAGGTAATCCGCTACATCAGTTGCATTGGTGTAGCCTCGCCCGGCGCTCTCCGCCATCCGCTCGGTGTCAAACTTCATCGTCTTAAGCATGCCGGTGAAGAGAAACAGGCAGCCCTTAGTGGTATCAATGGCATCAAAGACGCCCTCTTTATCCTCTTGCATGTCCTTGTTATAGGCCAGCGTCAGCCCCTTCATGGTAGTCAGTAGAGACATCAAGCTACCGTAGACCCGCCCTGTCTTACCTCTGATCAGCTCAGCGATATCCGGGTTCTTTTTCTGGGGCATGATACTGCTGCCGGTGCTAAAGCTGTCGTCTAAGAGAGCGAAGCGATACTCGTCGCTATTCCAGATGATCACTTCCTCGTTAAAGCGGCTCAGATGCATCATGATGATGGCTAGCGCCGAGAGGAGCTCCAGCAGATAATCCCGGTCAGATACACCATCAATGCTATTGGCAGTCGGCTCGCTAAAGCCGAGCTGCTCGGCTACATACTGCGAGTCCAGCGGATAAGTCGTCCCGGCCAGCGCCCCTGAGCCCAAGGGACAGGTATTGAGCCGGCGCCGGATATCGACCAGGCGCCGGTGGTCACGCTTAAACATCTCGAAATAAGCCCCGAGGTGATGCGCCAGAGTGATCGGCTGAGCTTTCTGCAGGTGGGTAAAGCCCGGCATAAAGGTATCGATATGCTGTCGCATGGTAGCCAGCAGAGTCTCCAGCAGGTCACGGATAAGCTCATTCAGCCGGTCAATCTCGTCTCTGGCGTAGAGTTTCATGTCCAGTGCCACTTGGTCATTACGGCTCCGACCGGTATGCATTTTCTTGCCTACGTCACCGATTTTATCGATCAAGCACGCCTCGACGAAGCTATGGACGTCCTCGTATTGGTCAGTGATGGCCAGCTCGCCGGCCATGACGGCTTGCCGGATTTCTTCCAGCCCTTTGATTATTTGGTCACGCTCGGCGTTAGTTAGGATTTTTTGCTTGGCGAGCATTTTGACGTGAGCGATACTGCCACGGATGTCTTGTGGTAGGAGGCGACGGTCAAAGGCGATCGATGCGTTAAAGTCATATGCTTGCTTGTCCATCTGGTGGGTGAATCGCCCGCCCCATAGCTGCGCCATAAGTGCCTCCTTAGTCGCTTTAATTTATCTACAGTTTTAGTATATCACCCTTGTGCGCAATAGATTCTTAGAGTGGTCCAGGATAGAGTCTGTAATTTCTCCCTCCACGTATAACCCTTTGACATACGAGTAGTACAGGTGGTCTCCTCAGGCTTGGCACCGTATAAGTCACCACGTGCACTGGATAGCCTACTGATATATCAACAGCCTTCGTCAACCACACTGTACTACTCGTACCTAGGAATACCGACTTTAATTGAGGCTAGATTAAGAAATGAGGCTAGGGAAATTACACGTATATCAACACCCCGGCAAAGTACTTAATTGTCACACCAGGGGTGTCTTTCGTCCTTCGTCTGCGTCAGTCATTTTCTGAAGACTGTGCACGCTTGAAGCTCAGCAGTGCACGAGCCAGCCAGGCGGGTCTGAAGGAAATGATGACGAGACGAAGAGTGAGGGCTGGAGTGAAAAGCCAACGAGCTAAGCCAGGGCGGCGGACTGTACTTCATTGATAGTGGGCAGTTGGGCGCCTCGCCACCGCTGATAGAGCACGCCGTCATCGGTCACCGCTACTATAGTGGGGTACTCGACGATATCATACAGACGGCAAAAAGCCACACCCTCTCTAGTGTCAGGGTCAAGCGTCTCAATCTCTCGCCCTGTCCGATAGCGGTATTCCCTGAGAAAGGTCTCGACCGCCATGCGGTGCTCGGACTTCTCTCGATAAACCATCACTACACGCATTCCCACCTCCTATTAATCTTTAGCTTGTCCTGCCTGACGACTCTTACGCAGCTCACCTAGTGCCTGAGCGAACTCATCAGCACTCTTAAACTCTCGGTAGACACTGGCGAAGCGAACATATGCCACCTCGTTGCGCTCAGCTAGCTCATCCAGAACGAAATCACCGATCTGCTGGCTGGTGACCTCCAGCTCACCCAGTGAATAAATCCGCTCCTCTACCCCGCCGACGATATTATCTACCTCAGTCTCAGCATTGAGGAACTTACCCACCGAGCGCTGGATAGCATTATAGAGCTTCTGGCGGTCAAACAGGACTTTGCGCCCATCCCGCTTGATCACGGCGATGTTAGGACGCTCTAACCTTTCGTAAGTAGTATAGCGAGCACCGCACTGCAGACACTCCCGACGGCGGCGAACCGCACTGCCGGTGTCACGAGATTCGATCACCTTGCTGTCTTCATATCCACACTTAGGGCAATGCATATCCTACCGCCGGCTACAACTTAGTCGTCTGAATCATCCTTCTTCTTGCGTCGGAAGCGCCGACGCAAGAAGCTGGGGGCGTCATAGGCGTCATCATCATTCTTCGCCTCTTCTTCCTCTGAGCTACTGTCATCGTCGGCACTCGGCAGGCGACTGCTATCTATGGCGTCATCATCAATATGGCTATCGGCATCAGCGTCCGAGGCGACACTCTCAGTAGTCGGCCATTGCCAGCCGGAGCCGGTATTATCCGCTGTGCCGAAGCTCTCGACATCATGCGCCGTACCGGCATCGCTATCCAGGTCAATCTTAGACAAGTCGATATCCTCAACATTACTAACCACAGTGTCTGCCCCGGCAACACCGCCACCGCCAGTAGTAGCCTCGCCGTCGGGCTTAGCACCACCGGCGAAATAGTCAGCATCGAAGCCGGTCGCTACTACCGTGATGATCAGCTCGTCGTCCATCTCGGGGTCAATCGTCGCCCCGAAGATGATATTGGCCTCAGGTGAGACAGCCGCCGTGATAATCTCAGCCGCCTCCTGCACCTCCGCCATCGACATGTCATAGCCACCGGTTACGTTAAAGAGAACACCCCTGGCTCCATCAATACTGACCTCGATCAAAGGCGACTCGATCGCCTGCTTGGCAGCTTTCTCGGCTCGGTCGTCACCCGACGCCCGCCCGATACCCATCAGTGCTGAGCCGGCATTGCTCATAATCGCCTTGACGTCGGCAAAGTCAAGGTTGATCAGTCCATTCTCAGTAATCAGCTCGCTGATCCCCTGCACCCCCTGGCGCAAGACATCATCAGCGATCTTAAATGTCTCCAGTAGCGGCGTCCGACGATCAATCGTCTGGAGCAGACGGTCATTAGGTATAGTAATCAGAGTGTCAACCGTACGAGAGATATTACCGATACCATACTCGGCGTTGCGCCGCCGCTTGTCGCCCTCAAAGCTAAAAGGACGAGTCACTACGCCGACCGTCAGTACCCCTAGGTCCCTGGCAATCTGCGAGACGATCGGTGCTGCTCCCGAGCCGGTGCCGCCACCGGCCCCGAAGGTGATGAACGCCATATCCGAGCCTTCCAGCGACTTCTTGATCTCGTCAACACTCTCGCTAGCGGCCGCTTCGCCAACCTTAGGGTCAGCCCCGGCGCCTAACCCCCGAGTGGTATCCTTGCCAATATGAATCTTGACATCAGCCTTAGAATGACGTAGCGCCTGAGCGTCGGTGTTAATAGCAATGAATTCGACTCCCCGAATACCGGTATCTTTCATCCGATTGATGGCGGCTCCGCCAGCACCGCCAACGCCGACCACCTTGATAACAGCCGTAGACTGGATCTCTGCGGGCTTAACCTCTGGCATATTCCCTCCTCAAACAGTTTAGCTTCACTGCTACGATTATACACATCAGCCAGCCTTGTCGCAAGTTAAAGCTAATGGTTTAGCGCCCGTTTCTGCGGGTAAATAATCCGGCAATCCTGCCGATGATCCCGCTCAAGATACCCGGGCGAGATGAGTGTCCGTCACCGCTACTACCACCCCGCTGAGCATCCCGCTCCATCAAACCAAGCGCCACTGTCCAGCCGGGGTCTTTCACCTTATCCGCCAGACCTTTGTAGACCGGCATCTTGTATAGATGCACATTCATACCGAGCGCTTCTCTGGCATAGTCAACCAGCCCCCTCAGCTTGGCTCCGCCACCGGTCAAGACAGCCCCGCCCGGCAAGTTAGCCTGCTTCTTGATTCGCTTCAGCTCTTTATTGATCAGTTCGAATAGCTCACTCAGGCGAGCCTCAACGATATCGTCGATCAGCTCAGTCTTAAAGGTCAACTTCTGAGCTGATGGTCCATTACCAATGTTAAGCGAGACCGTCGTCTCGTTACCCCGCCTTAACTCCGGCGAAGCAACCGCATGCTCCAGCTTGACCCGCTCAGCCACATCCAAGTCAGCCCTCAGACCGATCGCCAGATCAGTTGTGATATTATTCGAGCCAACCGGCAAAGTCTTGACGAAGATGACGTCGCCCTCTTCGTAGACGACGATATTAGTAGTCGAATGACCGATATCAATCATCACTGCACCGTTTTCCTTCTGCTGATCCGACAAAGCCAGATTAGCAGCCACCAGCCCGACCGGCTGATAGAACTGGCTGGACACCAAATTCGCCTGCTCCAGTACTTGATCCAGATTCTTAATATTCGGGCGCAAAGCCGTCACCATGTAGACTTCCACTTCCAACCGAACTCCCGACATATCTAACGGATCCCGGATTCCCTCTTGATTGTCAATCTTGTAGAAATGAGGCTCGACGCTGACGATCTCCCGATTTGCCGACAGCTTGACCTGCGTGGCGGCATCAATCACCCGGTCAACCTCGCTATTGCCGATCGGCTTGGTCTGATCAACCGTGATAAGTCCCCGTGAAGCCATGCCGGCGATATGCGAGCCGTTGATACCGACGACCGCTTCCTGGATGTCCACCCCGCTCATCCCCTCGGCAACAGCCATCGCCTTGTCCAGACTAATGGTAACCTTGCCGATGTCGGCTATAGTCCCTTTGCGCATGCCTTGGCTGGCGTACTCGCCCACACCGACAATGGTGATAGTGTCGCCGTCGAGCGACCGACCATCAGGACCGTCGGTTGATGCCAGCGAGCCAATCACCACCCGCACCCTACTGGTGCCTATGTCAACCCCGATCATGTATCTATTTTCGCTCATTATGGTGTGATTATATCACGCTTCAGCCTAGTATGCGAAATGCATGTACTAACTCACTACATTCTGGACTGCAGAGTTCCGCTGGGTGTATTGTAGCAGAAACTCAGCCGGCGTCATGAACCTTGTACTAACTCACTACATTCTGGACTGCAGAGTTCCGCTGGGTGTATTGTAGCAGAAACTCAGCCGGCGTCATGAACCTAAGGCTCATGTGAGGACGTTCATTGTTGTAGAAGTCCAGATAGGACTCAATGGTTCGGTTAGCTTCTTGTTTATCTTCCACCAGATTGACCAGGAAGTCTTCATCCTGAAAGATAGCCTCTTGGATGGTACGGTTGAATCTTTCTACCTTGCCGTTATAGATAGGCTTTTTGACGTAGTTGAAGCAGTGCTTGATCTTTAATCTCTCACTGGCTTGATGAAACTTAGCCGCATACTCACTGCCATTATCCGTCTGGATAGCTTTAACCTTAAAGCCCAATCTGACGTCTAACTCCCTTAAGAAGTTAGCTGTAGATAAGCTGCTCTTATTGGCAAGTACGGCACTGGTAGCTTTGCCACTAACATAGTCAATGGCGTTAATGACGTAATAGTGATGACCGAGGTGGTAACCCTCAATACCGTCAATCTGAACCAAGTCACCAGGCTGCTTAATTTTGTAGGGTAAGGCATTGCGCCTGAGCTTAGCCACCTTGCGACGATGAATCTCATACAGTCTGCCGGTTCGACCATTGAGGGTCAGTCTGACCTTACTTGGCAGCCTACCGGACTGTCTTAGCCTGCGTAGGATACGCCCGATGGTTGAGATACTAACCAGCTTATCTAGCTGACCATTAGCCGTTAGATGGCGTCTGAGCATATAATACAGTGGCTGACGACCCAGCTCGGGATGTTTAGTGGCTAACCTGACCAGTAGCTCAACCACCCCTTTATCCCAAT
>ERZ772967.652-NODE-652-length-26636-cov-3.539784_pt1 | contig 26636 bp, 24 predicted proteins | sample MGYA00511677_ERZ772967 | MGnify/ENA primary metagenome ERZ772967 (study PRJEB29015, sample SAMEA2737931) | human oral metagenome | biome: human oral; feature: human-associated habitat; material: dental | place: China | collected 2146 ...
TGTTTAAGCTCTCTAAGGAAACAGAAGATGAGATTACATCATCTGACGAGTGCAAATCGTTGAAGAAGAGTTTATCCGGATTTGCTCAGTATAAGGAGTATTATGCAGCACATGGCAAAGCATATCAAAAAGGTTACTCTTCGACGGTTGATAAAGAAGCGGATCGAATGGCTTGTGTTGAATACCTGATGGGGCAAACAGCGTTTTTATCGGGATTACACTCCAGTCAGCGGAAAGAGCTTCTATATTTGTCGCTGGATAAGCAGAAAATCAAATTTGAGGACAAGGATAGCGCTCCATTTATAACGAGGCAGACGGGACTGCAACTGATTATTCGATTATTATCCATAGAAAAAGAAGATGCCATATTAAAAGCCCTATCCGACTATTGCGGCACACACGAATTCCGGTACGGGATCTATAACGACGAAGCGTTCAATGATTTTTTAATCAGCCAAATCTCAAAGAATTGCAAGAAATAGGTCCGTTTATTGACTGAATGTTGCCAAGGCATACGATATACATCATAAATTTTATATCCGATGAAAACTTTTGCTTTTAAGTTGTTTGTTACAATGTGGGTTTGCTTGCTTCCGTTTATTTCCGGATGCAAAAAAGACAATGAATCTTCCCTCGATAAGTTAAATGTTTCAGTATGTGGAGCTAAAAAACCGCAGTGGTTAGAAAAGGAAATCGCTTCCATTATACTCCGATCTTCAATATACAGGCCGACTCGTATTCTCGTCTATAGAGGTCCGGAAAAGGAAATCATAGCTATCGAAGATTCGACGAATTCGAGTATGGAACAGCAGCTTCGTTTTTTTGACTGTGCCGGAAACAAGGTGGCATTTAAAAGTGCCGAATATAATTCGTGCGTAAAAAAATGGAAGCGTCGCGAGTTTTCATTATTATGGACGAATTAGGTTGGGTACCTTTTTGGACGCACCCGAATACCGTTTGGAACGTATCGAAATATCCTTCCGAACCCGTTAGAACCTGTTACAGAACGGACTATTTCTTTGCTTTATATTTCATGACAACGAGCACGGGATTCGCATCTTCGTCCAATTGTGCGGCAATGTCCTTGAGTGGGCCTTTCAGCTCATCTTTTTCATACGCTTCAACAAGCTGATCGGCTGTCAGTATATTGAATGCCGCGATTGTGCCGTTTACCGGGTTTGAATTCATATTCACTTCATGCTTGTCGTAATCGGCATTGAATACGGTCGCGCGGTATAGGGCTTTTTCTTCCGTATCATACATCAAATCGGTTTTTGGAAATCCATTTCCGGTCGTGAAATCAAATTCTTTCTTAATCGTTTGCAGAAAATAATAACGGTCGGTCATCGTGCCCATCGTAAGGAGTATCTGAGGATCTTCGGAGGCGGTTTTTACTAAAAACGGACGGATGGTGTTTCCTTCCGACAAATAAACCGTATCGGTCGATGTTTCGATAAGCAGAAACTTGTCGTGCCAAGGCACTATCGATTGGATGGTATTTATAGCAATGCCTTCTTTTTGTATAATAGGCGCTTTGACAATTTCGAAAGGAATCGGAATCTTCCGTGTCACGCTCCCGTCCTGCTTCGAGATAATGGCGTGAGAGGACCGGCCTTCCGAAGGCATTCCTTCCTTATAGTATATGGACATGTCATAGCTAATCAGATGTTCCCTGTCATAATTGAAGAGAACCGAATACGAAGCGCTGTCCGCGTGGTTGAAACTCCGTTTGAAACGACCTTCCAAGTCATACACGAATATTTTCCTCATGGGCATGCAATTGACAAACATTTCGTCATTGGCTTCGTCCAGTACGATTCGGTAGATGGATGTATATTCTTCGGCTCCTTGTCCTTTTCTGTTTATTTTTCTGATGCCTTTTCCCGTTTGTCGGTCAAAGAGAAAAATATCGCCGTCGGGTGTTCGGTTTTTGGCTAAAATGTACCGGTCACCGATGTCCAGCACATAGCCTTGGGTGATGAATTCATCGTTCGTTTCGAGCGGAATATATTCCACCTCCAGAATATCCTGAAGTATCAGTTTTTTCTCCGGATAATCGGTATGCACATCGACTGTGATGATCCCGGTTTCTTTTTCTTGATGGCTATTTCCACATCCGGCACATAAAGCCATTAGAAAGACGGATGCAATGATTTTTTTTCCTTTCATGATATTTCTTGTTTTGATCGTTGTGTGCGCAAAGATAACAAGTTTTTGCGGAGTCGGCAGTCTTTGTGAATGCATAAATTCAGATTTTCTCAAGATATTTTGCCCACCTCCCAAAGATGAAGTATAAGGTGGAAATTGAATGAATTACCGGGCATAAGAAGTATTGAGGGGGGAGCGAATTATAGATATGTAAGGAAATGAATTCAGAGAGGAATTTTGGTCGCTTTGCAAGGAACGTTTTTGTCATTTAACAAACACTTGAGAAGAAGTAATAATCACTTAGGCCTAAATGATAGGTTTTAATTAAAAAATCATGTACCTTTGTAGCCAGAACATATATTATTAGTAAGCAATGGGCTTTTTTGAGTTTTTCAGCAAGGAGAAGAAAGAGACATTAGATAAAGGATTATCCAAAACGAAGGAAAGTGTCTTTTCGAAAATCACCAAGGCTATCGTCGGGAAGAGTAAAGTAGATGACTCGGTGTTGGATGAGTTGGAAGAAGTATTGATTACGTCGGACGTAGGAGTCAGCACCACCCTGAAAATCATCGAACGTATCGAGAAACGTGCTGCAAAAGACAAATATATATCTACAAGCGAATTAACGACGATTTTACGCGAGGAAATCGCTACTTTGCTCACGGAGAATAAAACGGAAGATATGGAAGATTTCTTTGTTCCCGAAGGCAAGAAACCTTATGTCATCATGGTGGTTGGTGTCAATGGAGTCGGAAAGACTACGACGATCGGCAAGTTGGCATATCAGTTTAAAAAGCGGGGAAAGAAGGTCTATCTGGGTGCGGCCGACACGTTTCGGGCGGCCGCTGTGGAACAGTTGGTGATCTGGAGTGAGCGCGTGGGTGTGCCGATCGTCAAGCAGAAGATGGGATCCGATCCGGCTTCGGTTGCTTTCGATACGCTTAATTCGGCACAAGCGAACGATGCCGACGTGGTGATCATCGATACGGCCGGCCGTTTGCATAATAAAATCAACCTGATGAACGAGTTGACGAAGATTAAGAACGTCATGAAGAAAGTCGTGCCCGATGCTCCGGACGAGGTGCTGCTGGTGCTCGACGGTTCGACGGGACAAAACGCTTTCGAGCAGGCCAAACAGTTTACGGCTGCGACCGAAGTTAATGCGTTGGCCGTCACGAAGCTGGATGGAACGGCCAAGGGCGGTGTCGTGATCAGTATTTCCGATCATTTCCAGATTCCCGTCAAATATATCGGTTTAGGCGAAGGCATGGAAGATTTGCAAATATTTAACCGGAAAGCATTTGTAGATTCACTGTTCGGAGAGCATGAGAAAAAACAAGGTTGACATCATCACATTGGGCTGTTCGAAGAATCTGGTTGATTCCGAGCAGTTGATGCGTCAGTTTCAGTTGAACGGATATACCGTTACGCACGACGCGGAAAAGGTGAATGGTGAATTTGTCGTTGTCAACACGTGCGCTTTTATCGGCGATGCACAGGAAGAATCCATTAACCTTATCTTGGCCTTAGGCGAAGAAAAAGACAGAGGCCGCATCGGCAAACTTTTTGTGATGGGTTGTCTTTCGGAACGTTTTCTGAAAGAGCTGAAAACAGAACTTCCTTTTGTCGACCGTTTTTACGGAAAGTTCAACTGGAAAGAGCTATTGAACGACATCGGAAAGGCGTATCATCCGGAATCATCGACCGATCGTGTCGTGACCACACCCGGGCATTATGCTTACCTGAAAATTGCCGAAGGGTGTAACCGTACATGCTCTTACTGTTCTATTCCGATTATTACCGGGAAATACCGGTCACGTCCGATGGACGAAATCATCGACGAAGCACGGTTGTTGACACGCAAAGGAGTCAAAGAAATTCAGCTTATTGCGCAAGACTTAACATATTACGGGCTTGATATCTATCATAAAACTGTTCTTCCCGAATTGGTCGAACGCTTGTCGGATATTCCCGGTATCGAATGGATACGGCTTCATTACGGCTACCCGTCACAATTTCCGCATGACTTGCTACGGGTTATGCGCGAGCGTGAAAATGTTTGCAAATACCTTGATATAGCTTTGCAACACATCAGTGATCCGATGTTGAAACGGATGCGTCGCCAAATAACCAAGCAGGAAACTTACGAATTAATCGACCGTATCCGTGAAGAAGTGTCCGGCATTCATCTGCGAACGACTTTCATGGTCGGTTACCCCGGCGAAACGGATGAAGATTTTGCCGAATTGATGCAGTTTGCCAAAGACGCTCGTTTCGAGCGCATGGGCGCCTTTGCATACAGCCACGAAGTCGGAACGTATTCGTACAAAAATCATCGGGATGATGTGGAGGAAGAAGTAAAGCAACAACGTTTGGATACGTTGATGCGGTTGCAGCAGAAAATATCGACGGAAGTGCAGAATGAGAAAGTGGGCAAGGTCTTTAAGGTCGTACTCGACAGGGAAGAAGACTTTTACATCGGCCGTACGGAGTATGATTCGCCGGAAGTTGACCCTGAAGTGCTCGTCAGTAAAGAACAAAACCTGCAGTTGGGAAAGTTTTATGCTGTGCGGATAGAATCGTCGGAAGCGTTTGAGTTGTATGGGAAGATTGTTGGGTAAGATTAGAGAATGTTAATTTCTTTATTAAATAATACAGAAACGGTCAATATATAGATGTCTAAAAAATAATAACGGTTACGTATGAAAAATATAGAATTGATCAGTGAATTATCGAATCGACTTCATTGGGAGCAGGAAGAGACAGAACGAATGCTGGATGCTTTCTGTGAGGTATTGGGCGATAAACTTGCAAGTAACGATATCGTCAGTTTGCATGGATTGGGACAGTTCGAAGCGAAGAAAAAAGACGAACGCTTTTTAGCCAATCCGAGCAACAGCAAACGTTATCTTATCCCTCCTAAACTCGTACCTGTTTTTAAACCGGTTGCAACATTAAAGTCGTATTTAAAAACATTAGACAGCCATGGATGAAAAATTATCGATCTACGATATCGCCGAAATCCTGACGGCAAAGACTGGCAGAGAGAAGGCTGACATTGAGAAGTTTGTTGAAACGTTGATTGCGGTAATCAACGAGGCAATTACCCGCAACGGGTTTGTAAGAATAAAAGGAATCGGCAGTTTTAAAGTGATTCTGGTTAAAGAACGTGAGAGCGTACATGTCAATACCGGCGAACGGATTGTCATCCCGGCGCATCACAAGCTGTCTTTCCTCCCCGATAAAATACTCAAAGAAAAGATTAATCGACCGTTTGCTTTTTTCGAAGCCATTGAAGCCAATGAAACGGAGAACAGTGAAATGGACTCAGCCCGTCTCTCCAAAGATGACGAAGAGGATGAAAACGATGAGCTCATGACCGCGGAAGAACCGGTTCAGGAGCCTGTCGAAGAAGTTACGGAAACAACAGAAGATGTAGCTCCGAAACCCGAAGAAAATCCGGCCCCGCTTTCAGTACTTCCTTCTGAAGATGAAACAAAAGAAGAACAGAAAACTATGGATAAAGAAATCGACGAAGAATCCGACTGGGAATGGTCGGAAGAGCGTGCAATCGGGAGCCATCCCGCCTCTGCCACGGACAAGGAAACATTACAAAGTACAATACCCATAAAACAAGAAGCCATGAGTGAAACTAAAGAACGTAAAGAGCAGCATGTGAACGAAACACCGAAATCTCATCCGGTCGCCAAGCCCGTTGTGAAGAAAAAGAAAAAAGAAACGTCGAATACCTCGCTGTATGTTATTCTGGCGTTGTTATTGTTGCTGTTAGGGGTGGGAATATTCTATTATTTCTACTATGATCGTTTATCGTACGACGAGTTTAACAGCACAACACAGCATACACAGACGACGGATGATTCGTTTCTTTTGCCCGGTGACTCCGCCGCGGTGCAAGAGTCAGAAAAAAGCGAAAACGTCGATACGTCCGGGGTGACTGCTTCCGGAACGAACGAAAGTACCGCAACATCGCCGGTTGCTTCAACTTCGTCTACGCGGAAAGAGCAAACAGCTTCTACAGCATCGACATCATCCAAGAAAACAACTCCTCAACAGACGAAGCCAACAACAGGCACTTCCACCTCGTCGGATCATAACGTTATGGCACGTGTGAAAGTAGCATCGGGTGAGCGGTTAACGTTGCTTGCGCAAAAATATTACGGGAATAAAGTCTTCTGGGTCTATATCTATGATTTCAATAAGGCCAAAATTCCTGACCCCGATCGCGTACCTGCGGGAATGGAAATTCTGATTCCGGCCAAAGAAGTATATGCGATTAATGCCCAAAGCAGCGCCTCCATTGCACAGGCAAAAGAATTACAGTCGAAGATCATGGCAAACAAGACAAAATAATCTTTTTAAAAATAAACAAATTAGAGCGTGAAAGCCCATTGTGTGATTAGTATTATTTAACGGCAAAACTTTAATATACCAACCTGAATTTTCTATTTTTGTGCGTTCAAAAATGAACATACAGAGATCAGAATTATATAATATATTTAATCTATGGATCAAACAGTAGATATTCGAGAATTGAACGAACGGATTGAAAATAACAGTTCGTTCGTAAACATGATTACTATGGGAATGAATCAGGTCATCGTCGGTCAAAAGCATTTGATCGAATCGTTGTTGATCGGACTCCTTTCCGATGGACACATCTTGCTGGAAGGTGTTCCGGGACTTGCTAAAACACTGGCAATTAAAACACTTTCTTCACTAATCGACGCCAAATACAGTCGTATCCAGTTTACACCGGATTTGTTGCCGGCCGACGTGATCGGGACGATGATATACAGCCAGAAAAGTGAAGAATTTCTCGTCAAGCAAGGACCTGTATTCGCCAACTTCGTATTGGCAGACGAAATCAACCGTGCTCCCGCCAAGGTGCAGAGTGCGTTGCTCGAAGCCATGCAGGAGCGTCAGGTGACTATCGGCGAATCGACCTATAAGCTTCCGGAACCGTTTCTCGTAATGGCTACGCAAAATCCGATCGAACAGGAAGGTACGTATCCGCTTCCCGAAGCACAAGTCGATCGTTTCATGCTGAAAGTGGTGATCAACTATCCGAAGAAAGAGGAAGAAAAAATGGTGATCCGTCAGAATATCTCGGGTAAAAAGCCCGATATTAAGCCGGTGCTCGATACCCGACAGATTATTGAGGCGCGTAACATCGTGCGTGAGGTGTATCTGGACGAAAAGATTGAACGTTATATTGTCGATATTGTTTTCGCAACCCGCTTCCCTGCCGAATATAATCTGGCTAATCTTAAATCAATGATTGCTTTTGCGGCTTCACCCCGTGCTTCGATCAATCTGGCGCTGGCCGCACGCGCGTATGCCTTTATCAAACGTCGCGGCTATGTGATTCCCGAAGATGTACGCGCCGTATGTCATGATGTGATGCGTCACCGCATCGGTCTCAGCTATGAGGCGGAGGCTAACAACCTCACATCGGAAGAGATTATCAGTGAAATTCTGAATAAAGTCGAAGTGCCCTGATGGTATTTTACCGGGCTTGATGGATATAAATGGAGACAAGCGAACTTTTAAAGAAAGTCAGGCAGATAGAAATTAAGACACGCGGACTGTCGCGTAACATCTTCGCAGGTCAGTATCATTCGGCATTCAAAGGTCGGGGTATGGCTTTCAGTGAAGTACGCGAATATCAGTTCGGTGATGATATTCGTGACATCGACTGGAACGTCACGGCGCGTTATATTCGTCCGTATGTGAAGGTTTTCGAGGAAGAACGCGAATTGACCGTGATGCTATTGATCGATGTGTCCGGCAGCAAGGACTTCGGAACAGTGAGTCGGATGAAGAAAGAGGTTATCACGGAAATTGCTGCTACACTGGCTTTTTCGGCGATTCAAAACAACGATAAAATCGGAGTTATTTTCTTTTCGGATCAGATCGAAAAGTTTATACCGCCTCAAAAAGGGAAGCGGCATATCCTTTATATTATCCGCGAATTGATCGACTTTCAGCCGGATCATAAACAGACGGATCTCGGTCAAGCGCTCAAATACCTCACGAATGCCATCAAGAAGCGGTGTACTGCTTTCTTGATTTCCGATTTCATCGATAAGGGCAACTATCAGGATGCCTTGACAATTGCCAATCGCAAACATGATGTCGTAGCCATTCAGGTGTACGATCATCGTGAGACGGAACTTCCGAATGTCGGACTCATGAAGATCAAGGATGCGGAAACCGGTAAGGAACGGTGGATAGACAGCTCGTCAAAACAGGTGAGAGCACTGTATAAAACATGGTGGGAAAAGCGACAAAGTGATATGAACAAGGTATTTAACAAATGTCGGGTCGATGCCGTATCGATTCGAACGGAAGATGATTATGTCAAAGCTTTAATCGCTCTCTTTGACAAACGAAACTAATCCAGCATGAAACTGAGAAAAAATAAATTCCGGTTATTATTGTTTGCTTTCACCATAGCATCGAGCATCGGGATACAGGCACAACAGACCTTGATTAGTGTCAAACTTGATACGGCCGATATCCTGATAGGAGAGCAAACAACATTGAACCTGACAATTACAACCGATAAAGACAGGCAAGTCATTTGTCCGATTCCGACAGATGTCTTAATGCCCGGAGTGGAAGTTTTATCCACATCGCCGGCAGATTCGACTGTTTTGGATAATCGATTGGTGATTAAGCAAAATATCCTGATTACATCGTTCGATTCGGCATTATATCTGTTACCGCCGTTGATTGTGATTGATCAGGGGGACACGATTTCATCGAATCAGGTTGCGTTAAAAGTATCGACGATACCGGTCGATACGGATAATCCCGAAGAGTTTTACGACATCAAAAACGTATGGAAGCCTCCGTTTGTCTTAGCCGATTATTATCCGTGGATATTCGGTATTCTGTTCGGACTTTTTGCGATTTGTGTTATCGGTTATTTTGTTCAGCGATACAGAAACAGGAAAACGCTGATCCCGTTAAAAAAAGAAGAACCGAAACTCCCGCCGTACGAACAGGCCATTCGGGAATTGAATGAGATTAAAGGACAGAAATTATGGCAACAAGGACTGAATAAAGAATATCATACTCTCGTGACGGATACCCTGCGTCGTTATATTTCGAGACGTTACCGGGTCAATGCGATGGAAAAAACGTCGGAAGAAATCCTGCATATTATTGAACAGGAGAATGATGCTCATTCTGTTTATGAGACATTGAAACAAATCCTTCATTTGGCTGATTTTGTAAAGTTTGCCAAGTTACATCCGTTGCCGGACGAGAACGACTTAAGTATGATGAATGCATATCTGTTCGTCAATCAGACGAAACCGACCGAAGTACCGAAACCGGAAGAAGAAGAAAAAACATCCGGAGATCGGTCGTCGGACAATGACGGGATAACGTCATCCTTAAAAACGATCGAAGTAACCTCTAACGAAGAAAAGCAATGATATTCGCAAATCCGTCATACATCTATTTATTGCTACTGCTGATACCTCTAATCGGCTGGTATTTTTGGAAGATGCGTAAGAATCAAGCAAGTGTGGAGATGTCTTCTTCACAGGCTTTTGATGCGCCCAAGGCGGTGACAGCCAAAGTATATTTGAGACATGTACCGTTCGTATTACGCATGATAGCCATTGCCCTTGTCATCGTCATCCTGGCGCGTCCGCAGTCGACCAACAGTTGGCAGAATTCGTCGACCGAAGGAATTGATATCATGATGGCCATCGATATTTCGAGCAGTATGCTGGCGCAAGATTTGCGACCGAATCGTCTGGAAGCAGCTAAGAATGTGGCAGCTGCTTTTATCAATGGACGACCGAACGATAACATTGGGCTCGTTGTTTTTTCGGCCGAGAGCTTTACGCAGTGTCCGCTCACTACCGATCATGCTATTTTGTTGAATCTCTTTAAAAATATTCAGAGCGGAATGATCGAGGACGGGACCGCCATTGGCTTGGGCCTGGCTAATGCTGTCAGCCGTATCAAAGATAGTCAGGCCAAATCGAAGGTGATCATTCTGCTAACCGACGGGTCCAATAATCGCGGTGAGATTGCCCCGGTAACGGCTGCCGAGATCGCCAAAACATTTGGCATCCGGGTGTATACCATTGGTGTAGGTACAAAAGGAGAAGCGCCGTACCCGTTCCGCCTGCCGGGAGGAATGATTCAGACACAGATGATCCCGGTGGATATCGATGAACCTACCTTAAAGCAAATTGCAACAACGACCGGCGGACAATATTTCAGAGCTACCGATAATGCCAGTCTGAAGGAGATTTATTCCGAGATCGATCAAATGGAGAAAACCAAAATCAGTGTACGGGAATACAGTAAAAAACAGGAAGAGTATAAAAATATTGCCTTGCTCTTATTGGCTTTGCTGCTCTTGGAACTTCTCCTGAAGCATACATTATTGAAAAAGATACCATAAGGAAGAAAGTTGATTATGTTTCGTTTTGCTCATCCTATTTATCTGTATTTGTTGGCAATACTTCCGGTATTGGCCTTATTCTATCTCTATGTGGTTGTTGCCGGAAAGAAGGCCATCAAGCGCTTCGGCGATCCCATGCTCGTTTCACAACTGACCCCGGAAGTCTCGCGCAAACGGGAGAGACTCAAATTCTGGCTGTTATTCACGTCTATAGCCGTGACGGTTTTTATGATTGCCGGCCCACAGTTCGGCTCTAAGCTGGAAACCGTCAAAAGACAAGGTGTGGAAATCATGATATGTCTGGATGTTTCCAATTCGATGATGGCCGAAGATATTCAACCGAACCGGTTGGAAAAAGCCAAACAAATGCTTTCGAGGATGACTGACAGTTTTACCGACGACAAGGTCGGGCTCATTGTCTTTGCCGGCGATGCATTTACGCAGTTACCGATTACCTCAGACTATATCTCAGCCAAGATGTTTATGTCGTCCATTAACCCTTCGATGATTTCTACGCAAGGGACGGCCATCGGCGCCGCAATAAATCTGGCGATGCGTTCGTTCACACCGAACGAAAATTCCGGGAAAACGATCCTATTGATTACGGATGGTGAAAATCATGAAGATGACCCGGTAAAAGCGGCCGCCGCTGCAGCCGAGAAAGGAGTGAACGTGAATATTGTAGGTATCGGGCTTCCCAAAGGTGCACCGATACCTCTTGACAATGGGAATGATTATATGCGAGACGGCAATGGAAATATTGTCATCACGCAATTGAACGAGCAGATGTGTCAGGAAATTGCTGCGGCCGGCAAAGGAATCTATGTTCGTGCAGACAATACCAACTCGGCTCTCCGCGCGTTACAGTCTGAAATTAATAAGATGGATAAAGCTGAGCTGGAAAGTAAAGTGTATTCGGAATATGATGAACAGTTCCAGACATTGGCATGGATTGTTTTGATCTTGTTGATTCTCGAGTATCTGATTCTGGAACGAAAAAATCGGATATTCCGAAAAATAAAATTATTTTCTTAATAAAACAGAAATGAAAGCAATATATCTGATATTCATAAGTGCGATCACCGCTTTCTGCTGTACGAACGGCATGTTTGCACAGAAGGCGGAGCGATCGCATATCCGAAAAGGGAACAAATTGTATAAAGAAGAGAAATATACCGAATCGGAGATTGCTTACCGACAGAGCATTGAAGTGAATCCGCGCTCTGTTGAAGGCTCATACAATCTGGGGAATGCCTTGTACAAACAGGAAAAATATCCGGAAGCAGCCGAACAATACCAACAGATCGCCGGTCAGCGAGAGCGTCTGCTAACTGAAAATCCGGCCAATGCCCAACGATTAGCGGAAGTTTTTCACAACCTCGGGAATATTCAGATGAAGAACAAGGATTATGCCAAAAGTATCGAGGCTTATAAACAGTCATTGAGGATGAATCCGAAAGACGAAGAGACACGGTATAACTTAGCTTTGGCTCAAAAGCTATTGAATGATCAGCAGCAACAAAATCAAGACCAGCAGAATCAGAATCAGGATCAGCAACAGCAGCAGCAAGAGCAGAAGGAGCAAGAACAAGAGCAGAATCAGGATCAGAATGAGCAGAAAGAAAATAAGACACAAGAACAGAAGCAGGAGAATGAACAAATGAGCAGAGACAATGCACAACAGATTCTCGATGCTTTCCTGCAGGACGAAAAAGATACACAGGAGAAAGTTAAAAAGGCTCAGGCCAAACATCAAGAACGTCGTAAAACAGATAAACAATGGTAAAAATAAGAGCTATGAGAAAATTCATTTTTATCGTTACCGGGCTGTTGTTTTTAGCAGGGACATGCCTGAAAGCAGACGGAGTGACATTCAAAGCCTCTGCTCCCGACGCCGTGGTGATGGGACAACAATTCCAACTGACGTACACCGTCAATGAGGAAGGTGCCGGCGGACTTCGGACACCGGATTTGGCCGATTTCGAAGTATTGATGGGACCTACTTCGTCTGTCAGCAGAAGCATGCAATATATCAATGGGAAATCAAGCAGCTCCTATTCTCAAACATTTACGTATGTGTTAATGCCTAAAAAAGAAGGTACCTTTAACTTGAGTCCGGCAACGATAAAAATCAAGAATTCAAATTATAGTTCCAACTCATTAGTCATTAAGTATTGCCTCCGGATAAGGCAAATGAAGCGGCATCTTCAGGCTCGGGGGGCGGTCAAGTGTCTTCCGGTTCTTCCAATATCGGAGGTGATGAGTTATTCGTCCGGATGAATGTCTCGAAGCGTAGCGTCTATGAACAGGAAGGATTTTTAGTGACATTCAAACTCTATTCCCTGTATGATGCGGCATTGAACGACGTAAAATTCCCTGAATTTGAAGGGTTTCTTTCCCAGGATATCGAATTGAACCCGCAATGGACACTCGAAAATTATAATGGGCGTAATTACCGGACAGTCGTTATCAAACAGACTGTCCTTTATCCGCAACGTTCGGGTAAAATTACGATTGAAGGAGGGAAATATGACGCCGTCGTACGTATCCGTTCGAAACAACGCGTGCGCAGTATTTTTGATGACTTCTTCGATACTTACCAAGATGTGAAGAGAGTACTTACGACGCCCCCCGTAACGATTGATGTCAAGCCTCTTCCAAGCGGTAAACCGGCTTCTTTCCGGGGAGCGGTAGGTTCATACACGATGAAAGCAAGCATCAATTCCGATCACATTAAAACGAACGAAGCCGTTACGATCAACATCGTGCTTTCAGGAAATGGCAATATCAAATTAGCTAAAAATCCCGAAATCTCTTTCCCGAATGACTTTGAAGTGTATGATCCGAAAGTAGACAATAATATCAAAACTACTTCTTCGGGTACAAGCGGAACAAAATCGATTGAATACATGGCAATCCCACGCTATGCAGGCGATTTTGAGATTCCGGCCGTCCAGTTTTCGTATTTTGATCCCAAAGACGGATCGTATAAGACCCTCTCTTCTCAACCGTTCAAACTGCACGTCGAGAAAGGAATCGGAGGAGAGAATAGCTCAAGCCCTGTCATTTCAAATTTCGGTACGCAAGAGCGCGTCAAATATTTGGGGCAAGACATTCGATATATCAAAGTTTCAAAGCCTCACTTTGTCTCAAATAAAGAATTTTTCTTCGGTTCGTTCATGTACATAATGGCGTATGTACTGATTGCCGTCTTGTTTATCGTTTTCTTTGCCATCTATCGCAAGCAAGTGAAAGAAAATGCAAACATTGCGCTTGTACGTACGAAAAAAGCGAACAAAATAGCGGTTCGAAGATTGAAAAAAGCGGAGAGATTACTGAAAGAGAGAAAAAAGGAAGAATTTTACGATGAAGTTCTTCGCGCCGTGTGGGGATATTTAAGCGACAAGTTGAATATTCCGCAAGCCAATCTGACAAAAGACAATGTAGAGGCAGAATTAATGGTGTTTGGAGGAGATAAAGAGGTAAGCGATCGTTTTATCGATATCCTGAATACGTGTGAGTTTGCTCGTTATGCCCCCAGTCAGGCTCCGGAAGCGATGGAGCAGCTCTTTAAGCAAACGTTCGACGCCATTGGGAAAATGGAAAACATAACTAAAAAGTCATGATGATGAAAGTAATATATAGAATACTGTGTTGGGGATGGATTCACTTAATGTGCGGCATATCGTTGACGGCGCAGGAGTCTGCGTTTAAAGAAGCCGAAGTAGCATATAAACAGGAGAACTACGCCAGAGCCATTGAATTATATGAAGCATTGCTGAAGAACAGCGGCGACTCGTATGAGATTTACTATAATCTGGGAAATGCCTATTACAAAACGAATAAGATTGCACCGGCAATCTTGAATTACGAACGTGCTTTATTGCTGAATCCCGGCGATGGAGATATTCGCTTTAATTTAGCAATGTCCAGACTCCGAACAACAGATAAAATAGAACCGGTCGGGGAGTTCTTTTGGGTCAAGTGGTTCCGGACAGTCCGGAATGTATTGAATGTCGACGTATGGGCGAGTGTGGGAATTGTATGTTTCGTCTTGTTTATCGGTTGTTTGACGTTATTCCTCTTTTCCAAATGGATGCGCTTAAAGAAAATCGGATTTTATACCGGAATTTTTTTATTGGTCCTTGTTGTCTTTGCCAATGTCTTTGCATGGAGTCAGAAGAAAGCGTTAATAACACGCGATGTTGCGATTATTTTTGCACCTACGATTACGATTAAGAGTTCTCCGGATGTCAGCGGCACCGATTTGTTTGTTTTGCATGAAGGAACCAAAGTGCAGATTAAAAGTACACTGGGAGAATGGTATGAGATTCGTTTAGAAGACGGAAAAGAAGGATGGATTCCTCAAAAAGAGCTTGAAAGAATATAAATTCTTATGTTAGAAACGATCTTGGAATATGAACGAACTCTTTTCTTGTGGCTCAATGGGGGGCATACGCTTTATTGGGACCATTTCTTTTGGATATATTCCGGAAAGATGGTATGGATACCATTAGCACTTTTTGTTTTATGGGTGATCTGTTATAAAAGGCCATGGAAGGAATCTCTTCTCATCTTACTCTTTATTGCATTGACCCTTACGCTGTGCGATCAATTTGCATCAAGCGTATGTAAACCGTTATTTACGCGTTTACGCCCTACGCGCCATCCGGATTTTATGCATCACGTCCAAACGGTTATCAGCCCATTGACGGGTAGTCCGTACCTTGGCGGACGCTACGGATTTATTTCCAGCCATGCAGCCAATGCCTTCGGATTTGCTACGTTTACGATACTTCTTTTCCGTTACCGCTGGTACACCTATAACATTATCCTATGGGCCATCCTGATGTCGTATACCCGCATTTATTTAGGTGTTCATTTTATTTCCGACATTATTCCGGGAATCCTGTCCGGATGCTTCTTTGGGTGGTTGAGCTTTGAAATTTACAGGGTTATCCGTTCTCGAACCATCAAAGGAGTAGGGGAGTCCTCTCTTCTTTCCTATAAAGTAACTCATGTCCGCGCTATTCTTTACGCTATGTGGGTTACGATTGCTTTTATTCTGGTATATAGCGGATTAGGAGTTCCTGCATGGAAATAAGCGGATAAACATGTTATAAAACATAACCGTCTTGTTTAAAAAAAATCCGAAAAATTTGGGATACTCAATTTTAGTGGCTACATTAGTGCGCGAATTATCAAATAATATTATTAACCCATAAAAACAGACATGAACCATGACGAAAACAATCACTTTTAACGAACTTCGAGATATCAAAGATCGTTTGCCTGACGGTACGATTCATCGTATTGCTGCAGAATTGGGCCTATCGGTAGAAACGGTCCGGAATTACTTCGGAGGAGAAAATTACAAGGAGGGTAAAAGTTGCGGAGTACATATCGAATCAGGCCCTAACGGAGGCATTGTGGTTTTAAGCGACACGACCATTCTGGATCGGGCGTTAGACATTTTGGGAGCAAATCCTTTATCGGAAGTGTGATTATGGAAAAGCAATTGGTTACCTTGGCTATTCACACGTATGAAAAGGCTCAGATTCTGAAAACACTGCTTGAGTCGGAAGGAATAGCAACCTATATTCATAATGTGAATCAGATTCAGCCGGTCATCTCAGCCGGTGTGCGTATACGCATCAAAGAAAGCGACTTGCCGCGAGCCTTACGGTTGATTGAAGATACTCAATGGCTGAACGAAGATGAAGCAAAAGAGGTACTCGGGAGGGAAAACCTGAAAAAAGTTTTAATCCCTGTCGATTTCTCGGATTATTCGATTAAGGCTTGTGAAATAGGGATAAATCATGCACATCAGATTGGGGCAGAAGTCATGTTGTTACATGCCTATTTCAGTACGTATATCCCTTCTGCACTACCGTTTGCGACCCGTGAACCGGTGGCGGCCGGAATTCCCAATAATGAAAATATCCACTTGGTTTATAAACAAGTACAAAAGGATATTGAAAATATTTGTACGTTGATAAATCGAAAGATGGAATGTGGAGAATGGCCACGCGTCAAATATAACTATATCTTGAGAGAAGGTTTGCCGGAAGAGGAAATTATGGCTTATGCCAAAGAATATCATCCGACCTTGATCGTCATGGGTACACGCGGGAAAAATCAGAAAAATGCAGACCTGATCGGAAGTGTCACAGGCGAAGTCATTGAACAAACAAAAATGCCGCTTTTGGCGATCCCCGAACATGTTCCTTTCAATAATCTGAGTGTCATCCAACGAATTGCTTTCGCAATTTCTTTTAATCAGCGTGATATATTGGCGTTCGATAAATTTGTCGATTTCTTCAAAGAACATCCGGAAAAAATTCAAATTCAACTATTTAATATTTCGACCAGTCGCAATGAGTGGAATGATATTCGTTTATCGGGACTGAATGAATATTTGAAGAAACAATATCCGGATTTGAAAATAGCACATACCGTATTGAATGACGGAGATTTATTGGACGCTATTGAGACTTTTGTCGAAGAAAAACAGATCGATATGATCGCATTCAGCACATATCGCCGCAGTATGATCACCCGGATATTTAATCCGAGCCTTGCGCGTAAAATGCTTTTCCATAGTAATACACCGCTTTTGGTGATTCCGATTTAACCATAATTACTATTATGTAAAATAGAATGTATCTTTTGATACGAATCATGCATGCAAAAAAAGAGCTGTCCCCGATTTGAGTTCAGCTCTTTTTTATTTTTAAGAATACATTATTTATTCATTTCGGCTTCTATCTCATCGAACTTCTCATTCATATTCAGATTATAATAGATACCTCTCAATCCGATGAGGAATTCTTTTTCGTCGGGTTTAAGTTCACGTGCCTTTTCAAAGAACGGCAACGCTTTTCTGAAGAGTTCTTCAGCCTTTGCTTTCTCTTGTTTGTATTGAGTGGCGTCCGATATCGAATTCGCTTTATCTAAAGTGCTTACTCCTTGGTTGTAATAAATACGTCCCATGCTGAAGTTATTGGCTGCACTGTTGGGATCCAGTTCAACCGCTTTTTTGTATGCTTCTTCGGCCTGAGCATAATCTTTCAAACCGGTTTCGTAGACGCTTCCTTTTGCATAATACAATTGGGCGCTGTTCGCATTTTTCGAAATAGCGGTACTCAATAATTGCAGAGCCTGATCATTTCTTCCGGTATAGATGTACAGATTAATCAGACTATTCAGGAAATAGCTTGAATCGGGAAACAAGGTCATCCCTTCTTCCAATGTTTTTTCGATGTTTACTGTATCTTTTGCCTGCTCGTACTCGTAACACAACGACTGATATACATCGTATCGTCGGTAATCCGTATCTTTCGCCCGATTCAAATTCTTAATAGCGAGCTCTACATCATCCAGTTGCATCGCGGCAATAGCCGAATAGAACTGTACGATCATATAGTTCGAGTCTCTCTGGGCTACCTTTTCATCTTTCATAAAAGCCAGGTTGGCAATTTCAATGTACTGATCAAAGAAATCGCACGATTTTTTATAATCTTTCTGATCAAAGTAATAAGCCCCACCGTTCAGATAATAAATATGATTGGCATTAAGCGTCCCTTTGATATGTTTGGCATATTTCGGTTTTACCTTTCCTTTTTCATTCGGGAGTTGGTCCAACTCATAGGCTTTTTTAAAGAATGGTAGAATATTTGCCAGAGCTTCATACATCACCGGTTCATTCGGCTGTTGACCTAATATCTGCTTGGTACTCTCCGAACTGAATTGAGCATCTTCGATTTGTCCGGCCACATACCATGTTTTTGCATCATCCTTTGTTTCCGGATTTTCCAAGGCTCCTTTAATTAAGGTACGCGCTTCGTTAAAGTCCGGCTTCGAATCTTTCGCGATACGCTCAGCCTCCGTTACCGCTTTTTTTTGCGCAAATACAGTGATTGCCATCAGGCAGAAACCGATTGTCATTACTACTTGTTTCATGTCATTTAAAATTTTGATGTTAATACTTTATTCTTTTTCCTCTTCAATTATGTTGTTGTTCTCTTCTATGACCTCCGTACTGTTTTCCGGTTTAATTTCGTTCGTACCGTCTTCTGTTTCTCCGTTGCCCATCTTGTTTTCTTCCGATTCCGATACGACTTTGCATACGGATGCGATCTCATCGTTGCGTTTTTCGAGATTAATCAGTCGAACTCCTTGTGTTGCACGGCCGATAATATTCAAATCAGCAACTTTCATACGGATCGTAATACCGGATTTATTGATGATCATCAAGTCGTTTTCTTCCGTTACGTTCTTAATGCCCACCAATTTACCAGTTTTTTCGGTCACATGGATCGTTTTGACTCCTTTCCCTCCCCGGTTGGTAATCCGGTAGTCGTCGATCTTCGAGCGTTTCCCGTAGCCTTGCTCCGAAACAACGAGAATGGTTTCTTTTTCCGTATCTTTGATACAAACCATACCGATTGCTTCGTCGTTTTCGTCATCTAAGGTCATTCCGCGTACGCCGGCAGCCGTACGTCCCATCACGCGCACTTTGCTTTCATGGAAACGGATGGCCCGACCATTCCGATTGGCAATCAACACGTCGTTGTTTCCATTGGTCAGTCGTACCTGGATGACTCCGTCTCCTTCATGCAGCGTGATCGCGTTGACACCATTTTGGCGCGGACGTGAATAAGCTGCCAGGAGCGTCTTTTTTATCACTCCTTTCTTTGTACAGAAAAGCAAATAATGTGAATTTATGAATTCCGTATCGGTTGTTAAGTTCTTGATCCGGATAAATGCGTTTACACTATCGTCCGAATCGATATTTAAGAAGTTCTGGATCGCTCTTCCTTTCGCATTTTTAGCGCCCTCGGGTATCTCAAATACTTTTTTCCAAAAGCACCGTCCTTTAGCCGTAAAAAACAAAATCGTGGCATGCATCGACGCCGGATAAATATATTCGACGAAGTCTTCTTCGCGTGTTTCGGAGCCTTTCGCCCCTACTCCCCCTCGTGCTTGTGCACGGAACTCGCTCAACGGAGTACGTTTAATATATCCCATATGCGAGATGGTAATAATCATCTCATCATCGGCATAAAAATCTTCCGGGTTCAATTCTTCGGAAGCGTAAACGATGTCGGTCTTACGCTCATCTCCATATTTATCCATAATTTCCTGAAATTCGTCCCGAATGACTCCCATCAACATATCTTCATTTTCCAGAATTTCTTTCAATCGTACGATTAATTTCTCGATTTCTTCATATTCCGCGCGCAGCTTTTCCTGTTCAAGTCCTGTTAATTGACGTAACCGCATCTCAACGATCGCCCGGGCTTGTATTTCAGTCAATTCGAAACGTGCCATCAAATGGCTGATCGCTTCCTGAGGATTGCCTGATTTCTTTATAATGGCGATCACTTCGTCGATGTTGTCTGAAGCAATAATCAATCCTTCCAGAATATGAGCGCGTTCTTCGGCTTTTTTCAGATCGTATTTCGTGCGACGTATCACAACATCTCGCCGATGATCGACAAAATTTCCGATCAATTCTTTCAGATTCATCAGTTTCGGTCGCCCATTCACCAATGCGATATTGTTGACGCTGAATGACGACTGCAAAGTCGTCATTTTATACAGCTTATTAAGTACGACATTCGCATTCGCCTCGCGTTTCACATCGACCACGATACGCATGCCACTACGGTCTGATTCGTCATTCACATTGGAGATGCCGTCCATACGTTTTTCGTTTACGAGATCGGCAATCGCTTTGATCAGTTCGGCTTTATTTACAAGGTAGGGAATCTCACTGATGATGATTTTGTCATGCGCCGGTGCACTTTCTATTTCGGCTTTTCCACGCAGTATGATACGTCCGCGTCCCGTCTCAAAGGCATCTTTGACGCCGGCATACCCGTAGATAGTTGCCCCTGTCGGAAAATCAGGTGCTTTTACGTAAGCCATCAGTCCGGGCACATCGATTTCTCCGCGAGCATCGATATAAGCTTGACAAGCCTGAAGCACCTCCTTCATATTGTGCGGAGGCATATTGGTTGCCATTCCTACCGCAATACCCGAGGCTCCGTTGATCAAGAGGTTCGGTATACGTGTGGGAAGCACGATGGGTTCCCGTAAGGTGTCATCAAAATTCAGTTGGAAATCAACCGTATCCTTATCAATGTCGCGTAACATCTCTTCGGCCAGTTTGCTCATACGCGCTTCCGTATAACGCATCGCCGCCGGATTGTCTCCGTCTACAGAACCAAAATTCCCCTGTCCGTCTACTAAGGTATAACGCATCGACCAGTTTTGTGCCAAACGAACCAGTGCGAAATAAACCGAGGAGTCCCCATGCGGATGATACTTACCCAATACTTCTCCGACAATTCTCGCCGATTTTTTGTACGGTTTATCAGAGGTATTCCCCAATTCACTCATACCAAATAAGATGCGTCGATGGACGGGTTTGAATCCATCTCTTACATCCGGAAGCGCACGTGAAACAATGACCGACATCGAATAATCAATGTAGGCCGATTTCATCTCATTATTAATGTCAATCTTAATAATTCTATCTTTTTCAGTCATTTATTATGTTGTTAAGAATTCTTCAACTGTATATTTGAAAAAAACACGCTAATTTACGGGTTTTTCAACAATGGACAAATGTTTTGCTGTGAAAAAATGCAAGAATACGTTCAATATTCTTCAGTACCCCTTAAAAGTGAGCACTGCCTTATTGAAGAATGTGATAATCGGATGATATTCTGTATGATATTGTGGCATGCAGACAAAAAGCATTTTTTTTAATAATCTTAATAAGATTCTTTCGTTATTCAATCAATTATCTTTTAAATTTGCATCGCAAATAGTTTAATCATGCAATAGAGATGAAGGTATATATCGTGAAAACCCTTTTGGTTTGGACAGTAACCGTCAGCCTTTTATCGGCATGCGGTTCGGATGCTAAAAAGGTAAAAGAAAATGATATTCGTTTTGATACGATCGCTGTAAAAGAGAGCTATCATATGAAAAAGATAGAGACGAATCCCGGCTGTTCATTGCAAATAAACTTCCTGTTTCCGGCCGAATATCAAAATCCGCATGTTCTGAAAGCCGTACAACAGCAGTTTATTAAAACTTTTTTAGGCGATGATTATATGCAGTTTTCGCCAAGAGAGGCCGTGAGTCAATATGCTGCGAATTATCTGAATGATTTTAAGAAGCGGGAAACAGACTTTGAATCGGATGTTGAAGAGCATGGTTCGGAGCCCAACGATGAATGGTATTCAAGCTATGAGATTCTCGGCGACAGTATTTACTATAATCAAAATGATTTGTTAAGTATGGTGGTGTCGAAGGAATACGATACGGGAGGGGCGCATGACGCACACTATTATACGAACCGTGTTTTTGACCTGAAGACAGGTGAACGAATAACGGAAGCGGAAATTTTCGTCGAAGATTATCAGGATGATCTTGCTAAAATTATTGTAGACGCCATTGCACTCTGCAATAATGTAGATAAAGCATCAGACCTTGAGAATATCGGTTTTTTCAATATCAATGAGATTTATCCGAACAAGAATTTTTATGTGGATGATATAGGTATTACGTACACGTTTAATGAATATGAGATTGCAGCGTATGTAGTAGGTGCCACCTCCGTCCGGATTCCATACGAAAAGATACGCCATTTGCTGCGTAAAGAGAGTCCGATCGCCCGGATCGCTTTTTGAGCCATGGAGGTTATCGATCGTTATTATCCCAATTTGAGCGAGTTGCAACGCGAGCAATACGCGGCATTGCATGATCTTTATGCAGAATGGAATGCGAAGATCAACGTCATATCCCGGAAAGATATGGACAACTTGTATATTCACCATGTGCTGCATTCGCTAAGCATTGAAAAATTAGTTCGTTTCAAGCCCGGAACGACAGTCATGGATGTCGGTACGGGAGGAGGATTTCCGGGCATCCCGCTGGCCATTCTTTTTCCGGATGTCTCGTTTCATTTGATCGACGGTATCGGAAAGAAAATTAAAGTGGTGCAGGCGGTGGCAGAGGCTCTCGGGCTGAAAAATGTCACGACATGTCATGAACGGGTGGAAAGTGAAAAGGAGCATTTTGACTTTATGGTAAGCCGTGCGGTAATGTCCCTGCAGGAATTAGCCAAGCTGGTTCGTAAAAACGTACGAGACAGGCAGCAGAATGCGCTTCCCAACGGTTTGATATGCCTGAAAGGCGGAGAGCTTCAACACGAGACAGCTCCCTTTCGCAAGCAGGCCGTGTGCTTAAACTTGAATACCTATTACAAAGAACCTTTTTTTGAGACAAAAAAAATAGTATATATCCCATTATGATTAAAATCAAGTGTTTTGAATTCAATCTGTTTTCCGAAAACACGTATGTGCTTTACGACGAAACGAAAGAAGCGGTGATTATCGATTGCGGCTGCATGTCGGCCGATGAAGAGAAACGCTTGTCGGAATTTATTGCGGGTCATGAGCTGGCACCGAAGCTTCTGCTTTGTACACACCTGCATCTTGACCATATCTTAGGCAACGCCTTTGTCCATAGAACGTATGGACTTTTGCCCAAAGCACATCGGCTGGAGGTCGAACAGATTCCTCCTCTCGACGTTCAGATGAAACAGATGGGGCTTCATGCTTCCGTCGATGCCGTTCCGGTAACAAGTTTTCTGAACGAAAACGAACCGATCCGCTTCGGTCATTCGGAGCTTGCCGTATTATTCGTTCCGGGACATTCGCCCGGCAGTCTGGTCTTTTACAGCCCTGCGGATGGCTTCGTCCTCTCCGGAGATACGCTGTTTGCAGGAAGTATCGGACGAACAGACTTGTGGGGAGGAAGTTACGGGAGGCTTGTTTCAGCGATCCGAAACAAAATCCTATCCTTGCCTGACGAAACGCTGGTCTGTCCGGGGCATGGCCCGTCTACGACCGTCATCGAAGAGAAATTACATAATCCTTATTTATAAATTGTATAAAGTAACACATGGAGACCAATAAATTTGCAAATCGCCACATAGGCGTTACAACCGATGAAGACAAAGCCGCGATGCTTAAAGCTGTCGGTGTGAAATCGACAGACGAATTGATTGACCGGATCATTCCTTCGAATATTCGTCTGAGAAAACCGCTTCACTTGCCTGCACCGATGACGGAGCGGGAATTTGCGGAACACATTGCCGAGCTTGCCTCTAAGAATAAAATCTTTACATCCTATATCGGCATGGGCTGGTATGATACGGTATGCCCTGCTCCCATTTTGCGGAATGTGTTTGAGAATCCGAACTGGTACACTTCGTACACGCCTTATCAGGCCGAAGTTTCCCAGGGCCGGTTAGAAGCTTTGTTCAACTTTCAGACCGTGATCTGCGAGTTGACCGGAATGCCGCTGACCAACTGTTCCCTGTTAGACGAAGCGACAGCGGCTGCTGAAGCTGCGACGATGCTCTTCCACACGCGTAGCCGTGAGCAAGTGAAAAATAAAGCAAATCAATTGTTTGTCGATGAAAACGTGTATGAGTCGACCCTGGCCGTTATACGGACACGGATGTCTCCGCAAGGCATCGAGGTGGTGACGGGTAATTACCGTGAAGTAGCCTTATCCGGTAAGATGTTCGGGGCGATCCTCCAATATCCTGACGGCAACGGCACTGTCAACGACTATCAGGATTTCGTGGCCGCGGCGCATGCCGAGGGCATACGTGTTGCCGTAGCGGCCGATCTGATGAGCCTCGTTCTGCTGACACCTCCCGGCGAATGGGGAGCAGACATCGTGTTCGGAACATCGCAACGTTTCGGGATTCCGATGTTTTACGGTGGACCTTCGGCGGCGTATTTTGCTACGAAAGACGAGTACAAGCGAATGATTCCGGGACGTATCATCGGGCTTTCGGTCGATGCGTATGGACATCCGGCTTACCGTCTGGCGCTTCAGACACGCGAGCAACATATCAAGCGCGAGAAAGCGACATCAAATATCTGTACCGCGCAGGCACTTCTGGCTACGATGGCAGGTTTTTACGCGGTGTATCACGGTGCCGAAGGGCTAACGGACATCGCTTCACGGATTCACCGTTACGCCGGTTTCCTGGCCGACGAACTTGAGAGACTCGGCTATAAACAATTGAATGCAAATTTCTTCGATACATTAAAGATCGAACTACCCTCCCATGTGCCGGTAAATACGCTGCGTGAAATCGCATTGGAGTGCAACATCAACCTCCGGTATTTCGAAGAGGGGTATGTAGGAATCAGTATTGATGAAACAACACGCCCCGAACATATCCACATTCTGTTGCAAATCTTTTCCGGAGTTGCGGGACTGCCTAATCCGTCGGCAACGGATATCCCTGCAAAGCTCTATTTCGATCTTACATTCCTGCGTACGTCGTCCTTCCTGCAACAGGATACGTTTAAAAAATACCGTACCGAAACGGAATTGATGCGATATATCAAACGTTTGGAACGCAGAGATATTTCGCTGGCTCATTCGATGATTCCGCTGGGATCGTGCACGATGAAACTGAACGCAGCCTCCGAATTACTTCCGTTGCTCAATCCTGCTTTTCAGAATATCCATCCTTATGCACCGGTCGATCAGGTGAATGGTTATATGGAACTGATTGAAAATCTGTCGTCCTACCTGATTGAGATTACCGGGTTGAAGGGGGTAACCCTGCAACCCAATTCGGGGGCAGCCGGTGAATATACGGGATTGCGGATCATTCGCGCTTATCTTGAAAGTATCGGACAGGGACACCGTCGGGTGGTGCTGCTGCCCGCTTCGGCACACGGCACAAATCCGGCCAGTGCCATTCAGTGCGGGTTTACAACGGTTACCGTACGCTGCGATGAAAAAGGCAACATCGATTTGACCGACTTCCGAACGAAAGCCGAAGAGCAGAAAGACGTTCTTGCCGCAAGCATGATTACTTATCCGTCTACGCACGGTATCTTCGAGGCAGACATCAAAGAGATGTGCGACATCGTTCACGCGTGCGGAGGACAAGTGTATATGGATGGCGCCAATATGAATGCGCAGGTCGGATTGACCGGCCCGGGAGTGATCGGCGCCGACATATGCCATCTGAACTTGCATAAAACATTTGCGTCGCCTCATGGCGGTGGCGGACCCGGTGTGGGTCCGGTATGCGTAGCTGAGCATTTGCTCCCTTTCCTCCCCTCCCACCCCGTGACGTTCGGTAACAGCCGAAACACTGTTGCATCAGCACCTTACGGAAGTGCCGGCATCTTGCCGATCACGTATGCTTATATTCGTCTGATGGGGGCTGACGGACTTACAGAGGCCACGCGAATCGCGATGCTAAATGCCAACTATTTGGCCGAAAGATTGAAAGAAGCTTACGGTATTGTGTACACGGGAGCTGATGGGCGCGTCGGTCATGAGCTGATACTCGAATGTCGTGTGCTTAAAGAACGTACCGGAATCGAAGAGAACGATATTGCCAAACGGTTGATGGATTTCGGATACCATGCCCCTACCCTTTCTTTTCCGGTGCACGGAACTCTGATGGTAGAGCCGACCGAAAGCGAAAGCAAGGAGGAGTTAGACCGTTTTGTCGAAGTAATGGAATGTATTCGCCGAGAAATAGATGAAGTGGAAAACGGTATTGCATCGAAGGACGATAATGTACTCAAAAATGCTCCGCATCCCGAATACGAAGTCACTGCCGACGAATGGCACCATTCTTATTCACGTTCCAAGGCAGCTTTCCCGCTGGAATGGCTGCATGACAACAAGTTCTGGATTAATGTGGCACGTGTTAACAATGCGTATGGCGACCGCAACTTAGTCCCGACCCTTTGCAGTTGTCCATAGTCACAACATGGGATAGTAATCTAAATTTAGAGAGGGGAAGCCAATACGGCATTCCCTCTCTTCGTTAAAAGCCCGTATTTCTCTTTCGCCCTGCTCGCTGCTCCGTCGGCACATCGCCCGAGGCCCAAGGGACGAAATTAATTGTCAATTGTTAATTGTCAATTGTTATACCGGGTACATAATCCATATTCATTCAGGC
>ERZ772967.655-NODE-655-length-26586-cov-27.113226_pt1 | contig 26586 bp, 20 predicted proteins | sample MGYA00511677_ERZ772967 | MGnify/ENA primary metagenome ERZ772967 (study PRJEB29015, sample SAMEA2737931) | human oral metagenome | biome: human oral; feature: human-associated habitat; material: dental | place: China | collected 2146 ...
GACCTCCGGGTTATGAGCCCGGCGAGCTACCGAACTGCTCCACCCCGCGGCGGCATGAGGAAGATTAGTAGCCGCGCCTGCGGAACACAATCGGCTGACACGTGCCCTTGCTCACCCACACGCCTCGGAGTGCCGGGCGCGTCAAGGCATCCACAAGCCTTCAGCACTGGAGCCGCATCCGAGCATGACTGAAACAGCCGAGAACAACCGAAAACGGCCGAGAAGAATGGTGGTGCGCCCGCAGGAGACTCCCGCGGACGCACCAAGCCCGAACCGGCCCGAACCGCTGTGATACCGGCAGATGCCAGGCCGTCAGCGCATCACCATCAGCCCGGTTATCAGCCGCCCAGCTTCTTCTGGGCCTCGACGGCCCGGTTGAGGGCGTTGTTGAGCCTGGTCTGCGCCTCACCGTAGGCCGTCCAGTCCCCCGATTGCATCGCCTTGTTGGAGTCATCCATAGCGGACTTCGCATCCGCGAGGGCGGTATCGAGATCCGTCTGAGGATCGCCAATGGATGCCGAGGCACTCCCGCTAGCCGAGGCCGATGCCGAGGGCTGCGCGCTCGCCGTCGGCGGCTGGGCGCTGGCGGATGCCGCCGCACTCGGATCAGCCGTGGGCTCCGTCCCCGAATCGGCGGACGGATCGGTGCTCGACGACGTGTCATTGGCCGCGGCGGAGTCGCCGTCGACGACCTCCTGACCCGTCGTCGCCCCCGAGTCCCCTCCGAAGACCTGATCGAGAGCCTCCTGCAGCGTGTCGGCGAAGCCGATCTTGTCGCCGAAGGAGACCAGCACCTTGCGCAGCAGCGGGTACTGCGTCCCCGAGGAGGACTGGACGTACACGGGCTGGACGTAGAGCAGACCGCCGCCCACCGGCAAAGTCAACAGGTTGCCCTTGATGACCTGCGAGCCCTGCTGACTCAACAGGTTGAGGACCGGACTGGCATTGCCATAGGAGTTGAAGTTGTTCTGCACCTGCCCGGGGCCCGACACATTGGAGGATCTCGGCAGCTCGAGCAATCGCAGCTTGCCGTAATCGGGGTTCCTCACGCCCGGTTCGCCGCTGGCCGTCTCGGAGTCCACCGCGAGGAATCCGGTCAGCACATTGCGATCCGTGTTCCCGCCGATGATGTAGACGCTCGACAGGGAGAAGGACGCCTCGTCCTGGTCCGGCATCTTCAGGGTCAGGTAGTAGGGCGCCTGCGGGGAGTCCCCCTCCTTCGTGGGGTCATCGGGGACCTTCCAGAAGTCGCCGCCCGAGTAGAAGTCTTCCGGATCGGTGACATGGTAGGTAGCCATCACCGTGCGCTGGACCTTGAACAGGTCCTCCGGGTAACGCATATGAGCCATGAGGTCGGCGCTCATCTCGCTCATCGGCGTGACGGTGCCCGGGAAGACGGACTGCCAGGCGTCCAGGAGCGGGTCCTGCTCATCCCACTCGTACAGCTTGACGCTGCCGTCATAGGCGTCGACGACGGCCTTGACGGAGTTGCGCACGTAGTTGGACTCCTTGGGGGCGCCGAGCAGAGACGCCTGCCCCGTCGTCGCATCGCTCATGGAGTCCTCCAGGGACTCGTGCTGAGAGTAGGGGTAGTTGTTGGTGGTGGTGTAGCCGTCGAGGATCCACTTGACTCGTTTGGGCGTGCTCGGATCATCGTCGTCATCAATGACAGCCGGATAGGGATTGCCGTCGAGGGTCAGCCATGGGGCGACCTTGGCGACCCGCTTGGCCGGGTCCCGGTCGTAGAGGATCTGGGAGCCGGAGCGGACCTCATGGGAGAACAGGATGTTCATCTCGGCGAACTTCGTCGCATAGAGGAGCCGGTTGAACGGGTTGGAGACGTTCGGCCCCCCGCTGCCGGAGAAGGTCGTGTTGATCTGGCCGGACGGCGCCGAGTCATCGGGGTAGTCGAGCTCGCGCGGATTACCGCCGTCGTCCCCGCCCACGATCGAGTAGGAGGGCGTGGACTTGCCGAAGTAGATGCGCGGCTCGTAGTCGCCCAGCTCCCCCTCGGAGGGGATTCCGCCCTCCCAGAACGCGGGTGAGCCGTCGGAGCTGGCCGTGTTCCCGTACGCGGTGACCACGCCGTAGCCATGGGTGTAAACGGTGTGGTCATTGATCCACGTGCGCTGCCCGTTCTCCAGACCCTCCTGGCTCAACTCGCGAACCGCGATCACCGTATCGCGGGATTCGCCCGACACCCCGTAGCGGTCAACGTTGAGCTGGGAGTCGAACGAGTAGTACTGCTTGTTCTGCTGACGCTGCTTGAAGGCCGGGGAGACGAGGTTCGGATCCAGCAGGCGGATCGAGGTCGTCGACTCGGCATCATCCATGAGCTGGCCCGCCTCGGCAGTGGTCTTGGCGTTGTAGGCGGAGGCCTCCACATCGCCCAGGCCGTAAGCACTCAGAGTGGCCTTGATGTTGCGGTCGATGTACTCGGACTCCTCGCGCTGGGCGTTGGGATCCACGACGAACTTCTGAATGACCACCGGGTAGGCGACGCCCACGATCAGCGCCGAGATGACCATGACGGTCACACCCGTGACCGGCAGCCGCCACGAACTGGTGCGCGCCGAGGCGACGAACAGCACCGCCACCGCAACGCTGATGGCGGCCAGGATCGCCTGAGCCGGAATGGAGGCGTGGACATCGGTGTAACCGGCGCCGTCGAACTTCGTATTCGAGGCGTACAGCGAAGAGTAGCGGCCGAGCCAGTAGCCCGCACCGTGAAGCACCGAGAACAGGGCGAGGAAAACGGTCAGGTGAAGACGCGCGGCCCTCGTGAAGTGGGGCTTGCGGGCCACCGAGACCCCGCCGTACAGGTAGTGGACGACGACACTGGCGATGCCGGCGATCACGACCACGCGCGATAGGAAGGAGACCACGATCTCCAGCACCGGCAGGATGAATACGTAGAACGAGATGTCCAGGCCGAACTGCGGATCGGTGACGCCGAAAGAGTGCGAGTGAATGGCCAGCAGCGCCTCCTGCCAGTGCGGGGCGAGCTCCCACGCCGAGGCGAGCAGCGCCAACACCCCGGGCACGCCCCAGGTCAGTGCCCGGCGCATCGGCTCCACCGCGGTGCGATAAGCCTCGAGGTTACGGGTCGCCTCATCGTGCGGAAGACCGATCTCGCGCGAGCGATACGCCCTGGTGATGGCGGCGAACACAGCGCCAAACATCATGAGGAAACCAACGACGAACATGACGCCGGCCGCAATCCACTGGGTCCACACCACGCGCGCGAAGCCGAGCTGGTCGAACCAGAGCACCTCGGTCCACGTGCGCGACAGGAAGATGACGACCGCGGCCAATGCGGCGAGGATTCCCAGGGTCCAGGCCAACGGGCCCGGGCGACGCGGTCCGTCCGCGGCCCCGGGTGTGGGACGCGAGGGGCGTCGAGGCCCGCCCGATCCGCTCGAGCCTTTCCGTCCGGAACCGCCCTCGTCATCCGAGTCGTCCGGGCGTCGCGAGCCGAACGGAGCGGCGGCGCCGAACAGGAAAGACGCCGGGTCGAAGCCGCGCTGGGAGCTCTCGCCGTCCTCACCGCTGTCACCGGAGCCCTCGGACGCGCCGCCGGCCGAATGCTTGCGGGGGTCCTTGCGAGAGCCCTTGTCAGAGGCGCCGTCGGCACCGGCATCATCGGATTGGAAGAAACCGCCGCGCACACGATCCTCCCGGCTGGACGGGGAAGCGTCGTCGGGCGCAGGACGCTCGGGCTTGTCGTCGGAATCGTCGTCAGGCCTGGTGCTCACGGTCACGCTCCGTGTTGTTGCGGTGTTGCGAAATGCGCGCGAGTGCGCATGTACGGACTCCGACGCCGAGGACGCCGGTTGCCGCAATCGTTCCACAGGTCACGCTGAGCCCACAAAACCCATTGCGCCACTCGCCTGCGCCGTAGGCTCAACGCATGACTGACATGACTGAGCAGACACCTGACCGTCAGCCCGCTTCAACGCCCGCCACTGCGGGACAGGCTGCCCTGGCCCGCGCCGTCGTGGAGCTCGAGGAGCATGTCGCTCAACGCGGCTGGGACGCCCCGGTCACAGTTTTCGCACTGGTGCGCACTGCCGCGGCTCTGGCGCAGGACCCCGAGCTGGCTGAGGTTCTCGATGACGCGGCACTGGCCGAGGCACGACGCGACCCGCAGGCGCTGACCATGATCGAGCAGGAGGACCTGCCGGCCGCTGGCGACCTGGAAGAGCTGCTGGGCCAGCTCGCCTGGCCGCAGGCCGTCGACGGGGCGGCGCTCGCCGTGGAGCGAATGGTGCTGCCGCCCGAGGCCGAGCAGGAGGCCGCCAAGATCCACGATGCGCAGGAGCGCCTGGCTTTCCTGAACTCACGGCCTGACCGCGAGGACATGCGGATAGTGGTCGGAGTACTGCGCACCGGTGAGTCCTGGTGTGCAGTCCGCTCCAGGGCGCAGGACTCGGCCGACCGAGTGGTGAGCGGCGACGCCCTCGTACCAGGGCTCATTGAGGCCCTGGGATCGACACTCGTGTGAACCGATCTCGAGCCGGAAGCGGACCGATCTCGGCGCGGGTTACGACCGATCTCGACGCGGAGACGGACCGATCTCGGCGCAGATCCGCGGATCAGTCGTCTCCCGAGCCCTCGGAGCGGTTCTCGTCGGCGTCGCGAACGCCATCGGCATAGCCCAGCGTGCCATCCAGCAATGAGGCGAGGTCCGCATCCACCTCGGCCTCCATGTCCTGGGCCGCCCGGCGCATGGTCAGGAAGTCCTCGGGAGCGGCCAACTCGGAAGCCGTCGGCATGACGTCGGGATGCTGCCAGAACGCGTCGCGCTCGCCGTCGCCGACCTCACCGCCCAGCAACTCCCACAGGTGCGCCGCCTCCCGCACACGGCGGGGCCGGAACTCCAGACCGATGAGGCGGGCGAAGACCTTCTCGGCGGGGCCGCCCTGAATCCGGCGGCGACGCACCATCTCCCGCAGCGGTATCGCATGCGGCAGATGCGGAGCGGTGGCCTGCGCAGTGACGACCTCGACCCAGCCCTCCACGAGCGCCAGCAGCGTCTCCAGCTTCTCCAGCGACTCGACCTGGGCAGGCGTCTCCTGCGGGGCGAACATGCCCGACTCCAGCGCCGAGCGGATCGCCTCGGGATCGGAGGGGTCGACCTGCGAGACGGCCTCCTCAATGGCGCCGGTATCGATCCGGATCTCACGGGCATAGGTCTCGACAGCGCCCAGCAGCTGGCTGCGCAGCCACGGGACGTGGGCGTACAGACGCGAGGCGGCGGCCTCACGCACTGCCAAGAACATGCGGACCTGCTCGGCATCGGCCTCCAGGCCCTCGGCGAAGGCCGTGACATTGGCGGGCACGAGCGCGGTACCGGGCTCTCGCTTCAGCGGCAGCCCGACGTCGGTGGCGGCCACTGCCTGACCCGCGAGCTCGCCGACGGCATGGCCGACCTGGAGGCCGAAGGCGGTGCCCGCCATCGACCGCATGATCTGGGTCAGGGCGCCGACCTGGCGAGCGGCGTCCCCCTGCTCGGGATTGGCGGCGGCCAGGTCCTCCGCCTGGCTCTCCAGGGCAGTGGCGAGAGCAGCGGTAGCGGCCTCGGCGACCGGGGCGCACACGTCCTTCCACACCGGCAGCGTCTGCTCGACCCACTCCGAGCGGGACCACGCCTCGCGCGCCCCGGGCGCCGGCATGAGATCGGTGGCCGTGTCCAGCCACAGGTCGGCCACCCGCAGCGCCTGGCGGGTCGCATCGGCCTCGGCGGCAGTGATAGACGGATCACCGCCCTTGCCGGCCTCCTGGAGGGCGAGGGTGCGCCCCATGGTCCAGTTGACCGGACCATCCTGCGCACCGGCCATCATCTGCTGCATCTGGGCGCGCATCGCCATCATCTGCCCGGGACTGATCTGAGACATGTCCACCCCGCTCATCTGGGCGAACTGAGCGGGATCGACGCCGGAGGAGCGCAGAGCGGCAACGGCGTCCCCGGCGACCTCGGCGCCGAAGAGGGCGGAAAGCATCTGCTCGATGTCGTCGAAGGGGTCCTCGCTCATGTGATTCCTCCCGGTGGTGCGAGCGTCATGCCGTGCGGTTGATTCCAGGTTGAATTAAAGCCGCCTCAGACGCAACACCACGAGCATGCCACCCATTCCTGTGCGCGAACCGTGAACCGGCCCCATCCGGCCGCCGCAAATGGAGTGGCAATGGCGACACCTGCCGCTCGATCGGCCGAATCAGTGAGACCCGGTGCCCCATGAGGACGCATGATGGGGGCGTGATGGACGAACAGCACCACGAGACGCAGTCCAACGCGACATCCAGCAGCGAGGTCGAACCCGCCGCCGGCTCCGAGGCCGATCCGGGCTCCGGCGTGGAACCGGGCATGGAAGCCGGCGACGATTCCGGCTCTAGAACGGGGATCCGTGGACTCAGGCGCTTGCGGTCCAAGCGGCTCATGATCGGGATCGGCGCACTGCTGCTGGCAGTGGGCCTCGTCGTCGCAGGGGCGACCGTGCGGGTCAACAAGGTCATTGAGGCGCCCGGCCCGACGTGGAACGTGCTGGCCGCGGTTCCCGGCGACGACTCGGACCAGAGCGTCATCACGGTCACCGGCGCGCAGACCTATCCCGCCGAAGGGGCGCTGCGCATGACCACGGTGTCGGTTTCGGGGTGTCCCGGTTACCCGGTCACCCTCTTCGACGTCGTGGGCGCCTGGCTCTCGCCCAACAAGACGATCCTGGAACGCGATCAGGTCTGCCCACCGTCCCTGTCCCAGCAGGACGTCGAGGAGACCAACCAGGCCCAGATGACCAGTTCTCAGAACACCGCCGTGGTCGCCGCGCTCATGGAGACCGGGATGGCCACCCGCATGGTGCTCACCGTTGAGGGCACCGGGCCGGACCAGACCGAGGGCCTGCTCCAGAAGGGGGACATCCTGACCTCCGTCACCCCGGCCGGGGGACAGGCGACGCCGACGACGACCTACACGGCGCTGCGCGAACTGCTGACGACCGTCCCTGTGGGGACGACAGTCGAGCTGGGCATCGAGCGCAACGGCGAGCCGATGACCGTCTCGTTGACCACGATCACGCCCCCGGATGCGAACTCCGACGGCTCACCGGACTCCGAGGGCTCATTGTTGGGCGTGTACCTGTCGGCCGAGGCCGACTCGGACATCGAGGCGACCTTCGGGCTGTCCAAGGTCGGCGGCCCCAGCGCCGGCAGCATGTTCGCCCTGGGCATCGTCGATGAGCTCACCCCCGGCGACCTGACCGGCGGCAAGGACATCGCCGGAACCGGCACGATCGCCCTCGACGGTTCTATAGGGCCCATCGGCGGCATCGAGCAGAAGATGGCCGGCGCCAAGACCGACGGCTCCGGATACTTCCTGGCCCCGGCCTCGAACTGCGCGGACGTCGTGGGGAATGTCCCCGACGGACTGGAGGTCTATGCAGTCTCAACACTGCACGAGGCCGTCACCACCGTCGAGGCCATCGCCGCCGATGACACCTCGGGAGCATCCACCTGCGAGGCGGTGCTGGCTCAGCAGTGAGACAGTGAGACTGAGACGCAGCGGCAGACGCACCGAGTCGTATTGAGGAGCCTTGAGAAGCCCTGAGAAACCCGGTGTATGGCGGGTGCGCTCCGAGAACGGACCGCCCCTCGCGCAATCGCGGTTTTCCACAGGGTACCCGAATCGTGGCGCACGACAGCGGCGCCGTGCCACTGTGCGGCTAGAGCGTCCGCGGCAGTCGTCCTAGTCACCCTGCAGTCTTCCCGAACCGGGCGCCGTCTGGAGCACCCATGCGAGTCAGAGGGCAGTCCCCCATACTGTGGCGATGCCTCGGTCAGTCGCAGGTCGGCGCCGAACCGGGCCATGCCGTCGTCGTCGATGGGCTGAACTACCAGGAGCAGCAGCTCCTCGACCGTCTGCCGACGAGCCTGTCGCCCAGCGACGTCTACCAGGTAGCGAGGTGGAGCGAGGTGCCGATCGCTCGCGCCCGCGAACTCATGTCCGTCCTTGACGAGGCCGGCGTCCTGACTCGCGATGCCTCGACGCCCGCGAGCGAGGATGAGGTCTACTGGGAACGCGTCTCCGACAATCCGCGCGTGCGCACGCAAGCGCTGCGCCGCGGCGTCGTCGGCATCATCGGCGGCGGTCGGCTGGCTCACGAACTCGTCGCCCTGCTCGCCGAATCCGGGGTGGGCGCGCTGCTGCCGGAGGACGAGGAGCTGTGCGCATGGACGGACGCCCTCGACCCGCCCGTGCGCACACGCATGCCCCTGGGGACACTCCCCGATCTGGTCGTCACCGTCGAGGGGCACCTGATCGAGCCGGTGCGGGCCCGGGGACTGTCCGTAGCCGGGGTCGCTCACCTGCCGGTGGTCGTGCGGGAGGTGAGCGTGCGGGTGGGCCCGCTCCTGGCGCCCGGCTCCCCGCCCTGCGCCACGTGTCTGGATCTGCGGGAGCGCGACGCCGACCCGCAGTGGCCGGCGGTGGCGACCCAGCTGCGCCTGCTGGCCCCGCCACCGACCGAGACACTGCTGCTGCATCAGGCGGCGACTCTGGCGGCGCGCGCAGTCACAGAGGTGCTGTCCGGACGCGGGCAACAATGGGCCGGGCGCAGCGTCGAGATCTCGGGAGTCGAGGCCGTGGGCGTGGAACGGCTCTGGGCGTCTCACCCCGAGTGCCTGTGCAGCTCACTGGATGCGGCGGAGGATTCCGGGACCGCAGCGCCCTCGTCATCTTAATGGTCGGCCCCCGCTCCCCCGCCCTGGAACTCCCGAACCACGTAGAGCACATCGGCCCCGTACTCCTGGAGCTTGACTGCGCCGACTCCGTGAATGAGAGAGAGCTGGGGCAAAGTGCCGGGCTTGACCACCGCGATGGAGCGCAGGGTCGTGTCGGCGAAGACCGTGTAGGCGGGCCTGGAGCGCTCCTTGGCGACCTTGGCCCGCCAGGCCCGTAGCGACTCGAACAGGGCGATGGTGGCCGGATCGTTGTCCGCCTCGAATTCGGCCGCGGCCTGCTTGGCGCGCTCCTTGGGAGTCTGACGGGAGGACGCGGAACGAGGGCGCAGACGGTCCGGCCCGCCATCAGCGGGCCAGATGCCGTCCAGGAAACGAGAGGGCTTGCGCGAGGCGCGCCCCCCGGAGTTGCGCGCGCGGGCGTAGGAGATGACCAGGTGCTCGCGGGCGCGCGTCACCCCCACGTACAGCAGTCGCCGCTCCTCCTCGATAGCAGCGGGCCCCTCGGCCAGGGAGATCGGCAGCAGGCCCTCACTGACGCCCACGAGCAGGACGGCATCCCACTCCAGGCCCTTGGCGGCGTGCAGGGAGGACAGGGTGACACCCTCAACCGTCGGCGCGTTCTGGGCGGCGGCGCGCTCACCGAGCTCGGCGACCAGCCCGTCCAAGTCGGCGCCGCGCTTGGAACCGAGCTCATCGGCCAGCTCGACGATGGCGTTCAAGGAGTCCCACCGTTCGCGCACGGCACCGCGGGGAGCCGGGGGCTGCTCACTCCAGCCCTCACGCCCCAGCACCATCCGGGCATCGGCGCCGACATCGCCGGTGAGGTTTGCCCGCTCGGTGCGGGCGGCGGCGCGCAGCATGACAACGGCGCGTTTGACCTCGTCCCTCTCGAAGAAGCGCTCACCGCCGCGCACCAGGTAGCCGATACCGGCATCGGACAGGGCCCGCTCGATCGCCTCGGACTGGGAGTTGGTGCGGTACAGGACGGCGATCTCACTGAGCGGCACACCACTGGAGCGCAACCGGCCGACCTGCTCGACCACACCCGCGGCCTCGGCGACGTCGTCCTCATAGTCCTTGAAGTGCACGGCGGGCCCGCCGGGGCGCTGCGCGACAAGCTCAACGGCGCCGGCGGGAAGCACCAGCGCCCCGCCCCCGCGACGCGAGCGCGACAGCACCCGGTTGGCCAGCGACACGATCTGCGGGGTGGAGCGGTAGTCGCGGCTCAGTCTGACCGTGCGGGCGCCGGAGTAGCGGGATGCGAAACTGGTCAGGAAGTCGGGGGTGGCGCCGGTGAAGGAGTAGATCGTCTGGGAGACGTCCCCGACGACGCACAGCTGGCGGCGCCTCCCCAGCCATAGGTCCAGGAGGCGCTGCTGGAGCGGGGAGACGTCCTGGTACTCATCGACCACGAAGTGCTTGTACTGGCCGCGCACTTGATCAGCGATGTCCTCGCGGTCCAGGAGGATGCCGACCATCAGGAGCAGGACGTCCTCGAAATCGATGACTCCGCGCTCGGTCTTGGCCTCCTCGTAGGCCGCCAGCACCTGGGCAACAGTGGCGAGTTCCAGGCCTCCGGGGGGATCGCGACGCAGGGCGGCGGCCTTCTGGACGTAATCCTCGGGCAGGGTCATGGTGACCTTCGCCCACTCAACCTCGGCCGACAGGTCGCGGATGAGGGCGCGGTCGGTGGACAGGCCGAGGCGGTGGGCGGCGGTGCCGACGAGGCGGCCCTTGAACTTCTCGATCTCGGGGCGGCGACCGCCGATCGCCGTGGGCCAGAAGTATGTCAACTGACGCAGAGCGGCGGAGTGGAAGGTGCGCGCCTGGGTGCCGATCACACCCAGATCGGCCAAGCGCGAGCGCATCTCTCCGGCGGCACGGGCCGTGAAGGTGACGGCCAGGACCTGGGCGGGCTGGTAGGCGCCGACGGCGACTCCATGAGCGATGCGGTAGGTGATGGCCCGGGTCTTTCCCGTTCCCGCACCCGCGAGGACGCACAGGGCTCCTTCAAGGTGCTCGGCGACCTGGCGCTGGTCGGGGTCCAGGGCGTCGAGCAGCGCGGTGGGGCTGGTCAGGGCAGCTTCACGGGGCTTCGGCCGAGCCTGGGCGGCGGGGCGCGGGGGGTGCTCACTCATCACGGATCAGCCTGCCATGTGCCGCCGACATGTACTGACGCGTGCTAACAGAGTGGGGCGCCGCCCACGGCAGTCGGAGACTTCGGAGTCTGCGGGACTATCTGTGACTCTTACCGAGACTCTCACCGAATCGGCCCGCCGTACCAGTCCTCGATGAGCATGCGGGCGATGGAGGTCGGCCCGGGCAGGACCACGGTGCCGGACGCCAGAGCATCGTCCAGCTCGTCGCGCGAGAGCACGAGGGCGTCGGTGACCTCCTCGCCGTCGGGGTGCGCCAGATGCTCGCCCGGTGCGAGGCGGGCGCGATAGCCGAGCATGAGGGAGCGTGGGAAGGGCCAGGGCTGGGAGGTGACGAGTTCGGCCGAGGCCACGCGCAACCCGGCCTCCTCCGCGACCTCGCGCACAACGGCGGCCTCGCAGGACTCCCCCGCCTCCACGTAGCCGGCGACCGTGGAGTAGCGACCGGCCTCCCATCGGGCGCCGTGGACCAGGACGATGCGGTCGGCGTCGTCGGTGACGGCCATGATGACGGCCGGATCCGCGCGCGGGAAGTCGAGCGCGTCGCAGGCGGTGCAGCGGCGCACCCATCCGGCCTGGTCCGCCGTGGTGCGCCCGCCGCAGACGGTGCAGAAGCGCGCCCGTGCGTGCCAGGCGGCAAGAGCGACAGCCGGCGTGGCCAGCCCGGCGTCGTGAGCGCTCAGAGTGTGGCCGACAGCGCGCAGAGCGGACAGCGGATAGCGCTCCAGGAGACCGAACAGCTCTCGATGGGCACGATCTGCGCCCTCGGCATCCGCCGGGCCCTCGGGCGCATCGGGGACGACGACGGCCAGCCAGGAGTCACCGGCGGCATCACCGGTGCCGGTGCCGCTTTCGCGGCCGAGGTAGATGGTTGTCAGGCCGGCGAGTGCCGTTGGCGCGCCCGAGGCCTGCGGGGCTCCGGCGACTCCGGCGCCCAAGTCGGCGGCGGTCAGCGGAGCGAGGCGGGGGCGGGGTGCTGCCGGGTCGTCCTTCTCCCACACGTCGCGGTCGCGGTCTGAGGGCGCCGGAGGGGTCAGGCCGTCCTCCGGCAGATCGGGGTGCATGGCGGGGACGTCCAGGGCGATGCGCCCGCGCGCGTCCACGAGCACCAGGCGGGTGGTGGGGTCGGCCGCGAGCGTCTCCAGCAGCTCCGGCTCCTCGCGACGCGCGGCGTCGCGGTCGGTGGTGGAGCGGGACAGGGAGCGGCGGCCGTAGGCGTCCGCGTTCGGGTCCTCGCCGGGGCTCCCGTTCGAGCCCTCGGCCGGGTCCGCCTCGAGACGCCCCTCCGACCTCCTGTCGGCTCTTCTCCCAGGGCCGCTCTCGGGCGGGGCGCCGGTGGACCGGGTTCGTGGCGTGCTCATGACGTGAGCCTAGGCGCGATGCGCGCGGTCGTCGTCGACGTCGCGCGGTCGTACGTCGGACGGGCTCCGGGTACGACCGCGCGACCCCAGCACTGCGGACACGACGGGACGACGGGACGACGGCCCGCCACCGGCCGACCGCTCAGTCCTCGTCGGGCTCCCGGAGCAGGAGTGAGAGGCCCTCGGCGGTGGCGTAGGAGGTCTGCGTGCCCCTCTTGGTCACGGAGTCGGCCGCGTACTGGTTGGCCCGTCTCAGGGCGGTGAGCACGTCCCCGCTCTGAACCAGCACATGGCTGAAGCATCCGATGAAGGCGTCCCCCGCACCGGTGGTGTCCAGGGCGTCGACCCCGATGCCGTCGATCAGCTCCTCGCGACCGCCGGCCAGCCAGAGGGCCCCCTGCGCCCCGAGAGTCACGATGACATGGCGGACTCCGGCGCGCAGGAGCACTCCCGCGGCCTTGCGGATGTCATCGAACGTGTCGACGGGCATCCCGGTGAGCAGGGAGAGCTCGGACTCGTTGGGAATCAGGTACTCGCACCCCTTGACCCGTTCCAGTACGAGATCGGGCTGGGCCGGCGCCGGGTTGAGCAGGACCGGCACCCCGAGGCGCTCTCCGAGCTCGATCGCGGCGTAGACGGTCTCCAAGGGGATCTCGAGCTGGAGCACGATGAGGCGGCAGCGGGCGATGTCCCTCTCGGCGGCGGCCACGTCCGCGGGCGTGAGCAGCCCGTTGGCCCCTTTGACGATGAGGATCGAGTTCCGGGACTCCTCGTCCACGAAGATCGGGGCGACCCCGCTGGTCGCCTCGGTGGGCATGACATAGGTGGTATCGATGCCGTTGCGCGTGAAGTTCTCGATGGTATTGGCCGCGAAGATGTCGTTGCCGACACGGGTGACCATGAGCACCTCGGAGCCGAGCCGGGCCGCGGCGACCGCCTGGTTGGCGCCCTTGCCACCGCAGCCCATGGCGAAGTCGGGTGCCTCGAGGGTCTCGCCCTCCTGGGGCATCCGGCGGATGTAGGTGATCAGATCGACCATGTTCGACCCGATGACGGCGATCTCAGGCTGTCTGCGCATCTCTCACGACTCCTCGACGCCGGCGACGCCGGCGAGGACGCCGGTGGTGACGTGGAAACGGCGAGCGCCTCCCGCCTCGAGCTCGATGAGGGTTCCCGCGCTCTGCGCGGCGAGGCGCCCCTCCGGCCTGGAGGTCCCCGGAAGGACGAAGGCGGCGACCCTCTGATCCGCGTTGTGCAGGATCCATCGAGTGGCGACCGGGAAGTCCGCCGAGGAGAAGCGGGTGACGAAGGTCGGGCCGTCCGGGGCGGTCAGGGTGAACTCGAGATCCCGTCCGTGACGCGGCAGGTCGTCCGCGAAGTAGACGATCTCCGGGTCGAACTCGGTGGCCGCCTCGAGGCTGTCCGCATCGATGCGTCCGGCGAGGATCTCCTCGTTGAGGGTCTCCCAGCGCGGCGTGGGGGTGACGTGGGCGGGCACCGTGCGGCGCAGGGAGAAGGCTCCCGCCGGCAGGTTCTGCGCCATGCGCCCACCGGGGACGAAGGCGTAGTTCATGTGGCACATGTACTGCAGGGGCATCGACGCGTACGCGGACAGATTGGTCACCGACATGTCGATGTCGAACGTACTGGCCCCGGCGCGCAGGGTCACCGCGGGCTCGGCCCGGTAGTGGTGGCCGAAGCCCATGACGTACTCGTAGGTGGACACGAGCCGGATGCTGTCCGGCCCCGCCTCGAGGCGGGCGGCGTCCATGGGAGCGCAGGAGAACTCGCCGTGCAGGGGGTGGGTGTCCTCGGGAGCCGGGCAGCCGGCGGCCAGCAGGCCGGAGTGGAAGGCGAAGCATCCGTAGGTCTGCGTGATCTCCGTGGCGGGCAGCGGCTGGCGGAACATGTTGTCCATCCGCAGGCTGACGCCGTCGACGACCGCGTCCCAGATGATCTGCCCCATGAACGGCAGGATCTCGAGGCGTGTCCGCGAGCTGGTCATGATGAGGGTCTCGACCCCGCTGGAGTAGCGGGCGGCGGACACCTCCAGCTCGCCGTGGGTCAGCAGCGGCTCCGGCGCCGCGGGGTCGGCCGCGAACAGCTCGCGGCGAAGCGGGACGATGGTGGCCGGGACGGTGGCCGTGCCGGCGGTCGGGGAGGTCATGAGATGTCCTTTCGGGCCGAGGCGTCCGCGGCGGCGGGGCGGCCGCGGCGATAGGAGGTGAGGAAGTAGAGGAGGACGGCGCCGAAGCACACGATGTTGACGGCGAAGGAGACCTGCATCGAGCCGATCGAGTCCGACACGAGGCCCTGGATGACCGGGACGACGGCGCCTCCGATGATCGACATGACGATGACGGCTCCCCCGGTCTCCGTGTGCCGCTTGTCCTCGATGGAGTCCAGGGTGCGGGCGTAGATCGTCGCCCAGCACGGTCCGAACAGGCCCGAGGTCAGGATCGCCGCGTAGACCGCGGTCATATTGGGCACCGCGATGACGTAGACGAGAGCGGCGACGCCGAATGCGGAGTAGGCGACGAGGACCAGGTCCTCGTCGAGGCGGGACATGAGCAGGTTCGCGATGAACTTCCCGAGGAAGAACGCGACGAAGGCGGCCACCATGTAGTTCGAGGCGCTGCGCTCGTTGAGCGAGGCGTCCAGGGTCAGGGCGAGACGGATGGTGAAGGACCATACGGCCGTCTGCATGCCCACGTAGAGGAACTGGGTGACGATCCCGAGCCTGAATCGCCCGTTGGTCGCCAGGTAGCGCAGGGTCTCGCCGATCGTCGCGCGGGACTCGCGCGCGCCGTCGCGCAGCGGCTTGCAGTGCGGGAACCGGGTGACCGCCACGAGCAGGAGCATGGCCACCAGGACCATGATGATGAACCGGTAGGGCCCGAGCGTGCGCTGGAGGAGCTCGCCGGCGAGCGCCTGCCTCTCGGCCCCGGAGACCGCCTCCATCTGCTTGTGGATCGCCTCGCCCTCGGTGAAGACGAGATACTTCCCGAGCAGGATCCCGAAGATCGACCCCAGCGGGTAGAAGGTCTGCGAGATGTTGAGGCGCAGCGTGGCCAGGCGCTTGGGCCCGATCATCGAGGAGTAGGTGTTGCAGGAGGTCTCGAGGAAGGACAGTCCCACGGCGATGGCGAACAGGGCCGCCAGGAACACCGAGTACGTCGCCACGTGCGAGGCGGGGAAGAACATCGAGCAGCCCACGATGTAGAAGCTGAGCCCGACGAGAATGCCGGTCTTGTACGTCCAGCGGCGGATGACGCGGGAGGCGGGGATGGCCAGCAGGAAGTAGCCGCCGTAGAAGGCGGACTGGACGAAGGCCGAGGCGAAGTCGGACAGCGTGAAGACGGACTTGAACTGGGTGATGAGGATGTCGTTGAGGCTGGCTGCGGCCCCCCACAGGGGGAAGCAGATCGACAGCAGGATGTACTGCACGATCGGCGTGCGGTCGAGGTAGCCGTCGCCCAACTGGCGGGAGGGGTCCTTGATGATCCCGAAGCGCCTGGTCTCGGGACGGGGCTCGGCGGTCATGCCCGGGCCTCCCCGCCGAGCAGGGCGCGCCCGGCGGATGCGCCGATACGGGTGGCCCCCGCCGCGACCATGGCCGCGAGGTCCTCCGGGGTGCGGATCCCGCCCGAGGCCTTGACCCCCACGGACTCGCCCACGGTCCGGCGCATGAGCTCGACGGCGCGGGTCGTGGCCCCGTGCGCGGAGTACCCGGTGGAGGTCTTGACGAAGTGGGCTCCGGCGTCGCGGGCGCTCCGACAGGCCCGGACGATCTCGTCGTCGCCGAGCAGGCAGGTCTCGAGGATGACCTTGACGGTGGCCCGCGAGCCGGCCGCCTCGACGACGGCGCGCACGTCGTCGCGCACGACGTCCCACCGACCGTCCTTGGCCGCGCCGATGTTGATGACCACGTCGACCTCCTGGGCGCCGTCGCGCACGGCGGCCCTGGTCTCGCAGGCCTTCACCTCGCTCAGGGACGCGCCGAAGGGGAAGGCGACGACGGCGCACACCTTGACGTCCTCGTCCTTGAGGTTCTCGGCGCAGCGGGCCACGTGGACGGGGTTGACGCACACGCCGGCGGCGCCGATGTCGACTGCCTCCCGGCACAGACGGTCGATGTCCGCGACGCGCGCGTCGGGTGCGAGAAGGGTGTGATCGATGAGATGCGACAACGATGGCACGAGAACTCCTTTGTTCGTTTGCTCTGCCTCCGCCGGGACGACGTCGTCCGACGGCACGGAAGGTAGCGGCCGCCGAACTCGGTGGAAAGGGGCGGGGTAGCAAAGGTGCCGGTGAAGGATTCGTTGGAATAGAGGGAATAATCGGTCGTCACAGCCCGATGGTCCGACTGAGAACCGACCATCCGTGCCGCAGTGGCACCTTCGTGCCACCCCTTTGGAGGAGAGTCAGGCGGATGCCTCGAGCAGCCACCGCGCCGTGCCGACGTCCGTCACGAGCCGGTTGGCGTAGCCGCTCTCGAGCGCCGCCCGGATGACGGGCGCGCAGATGACCCCGCCGGCGACGAGCACCTTCTGCTCGATGTGCCGGAGCTCGGTCAGCGACAGCCCCAGAGTCCGGTTGTTGAGGTCGGGGAGGCACACGCATCCCTCGGCGTCCACGACCCGTGAGCAGATCTCGCCGACGGCGCGCTCCCGCAGCACCCGCTGGTCGGCCCGACTCAGCCCCAGGCGATCCACCATCATGTCCAGGAGGGCACGAGGCCCCTCCACGGAGAAGAGGACGATCCTCGCCGTCCGCGCGAGGTCCAGGCCCCTGCGCACGTCGGGGCGGCTCCGCAACTGGTTGGCCCTGGGGACCGACTCCACGACCAACGGCGCGTCCAGGCTGTGCACGTGGGCTCGCAGGGCGATGGCGAGGCGGTGGACGGAGGCTCCCGAGCGTCCTCCGCCCGATCGTTGCGGAGCGTGCTCCACCAGACCCCGGCTCATCCGGATCACCTCGACCCCGTGCAGCGGCATCGTATCGAGACAGCGCACGACATCGGTCACGACCGGCGAGTCCGTGACGGCGATCCGGTCGCAGTCGCGGACCAGGGCACCGAGCAGGAGGGCCGCCTGCGCGCCGAGCAGGGGCGCCAGATTCCCCGTCGTGGGACGCGGCGGGGAGACGAGGCGGAGCTCGTCGAGCGCGTAGCGCTCCTGGAGGGAGGCGATGAGGTGCTCGTCGTGCTCCCTGGGATCGAGGACCTCGATGTGCACGAAGCCGCGGCGCTCGGCGTGGGCCAGGAGCTTGGAGACCGTGGGTCGGGAGACGTGCAGGCGCCCTGCGACCTCCGCCTGGGTCATCCCGCCGTAGTACAGGTGGGCCGCGTCCAGGGACAGCTCGTCCTTGCGCGTCAAGTTCACGGCCCCCTCAGTCATGTCGGCCTCCTCGCCTCGCCGCCGCGGTCGGGCGGCTGTCGCCCACCGGGCCCGTAGATGCCGGGATGGTAGCCGCTCCGGACCGGTTCCACTGATTCGGTTGGCACGCCGGGACTCCGGGCGTCGTCTCCGGGGACCCGGGACTGCTCCCGCGGCACTCCTACAGTTGACGCGTGAGCACGTCAGCAGCGCCCCGCGCCTACCTCGACCACGCCGCGGCCGCCCCCGTGCGCCCGCAGGTGGCCGAGCAGGTGGCCGCGGACCTGCACCACCGGGCGACCGGGTGGGCGAACCCGGCCGCCCAGCACGCCTCGGGGCGACGCGTCGGGGCGCTGCTGGCCGAGGCGCGCGCCCGCCTGGCCGCAGTGCTGGACGCCGACCCGCACGAGGTGATCTTCACGAGCGGGGGCACGGAGGCCGACGCCCTGGTCGTCACCGGCAGGGTCCTGGCGGCGCGGGCCGACGGCGTGGGGACTCCCGCGATCATCACCTCCCCCGTCGAGCACCCCGCGGTCCTGGACTCGGCGCGCACCGCGGAGGCGCACCTGGGGGCCGAGCACGTCGAGGTCGAGGTCGACGACGCCGGACTGGTCGATCCGGAGAGCCTGCGCGAGGCCGTCTCGGGGCGGCGAGCCGCGCTGGTGAGCGTCATGACGGCCAACAACGAGACCGGCGCCGTGCAGGACATCGGCGGGCTCGTGGAGATCGTGCGGGAGGCCACCGGGGTGCGCGGACCCGGCGAGCCGGGCTACGTGCCGGTGCACTCCGACGCCGTGGCTGCGCTGGGCAGGGTGCCGGTGCGCCTGCGCGCCCGGGGGCTGGACGCCATGACGGTCAGCGGTCACAAGATCGGGGCGCCCGTGGGCGTCGGGGCCCTCATCGCACGGCGCGACCTGACGCTGGTGTCGCCGACCGGGGGCGGGCGCCAGGAGCGCGGACTGCGCTCGGGGACGCAGGACGTGGTGGCGGCCCGGGCCCTGGCGCTGGCCGCCGAGCTGGCGGTGGGTGAGCAGGAAGCGGAGTCCCGGCGGCTCGAGGGCCTCAGGTCGCGCGTGCTGGAGGGCGCCTGCGCGCTGACGGGGGTGCGCGCCACCCTGCCGCCCGGCACGGCCCACGTGCCGAGCACGGCGCACCTGCGGTTCGAGGGAGTGGACGCCGAGGCGCTGCTCATGGGCCTGGACCTCGCCGGCATCGACGTCTCGGCCGGATCGGCCTGCCATGCCGGGGTCACCGGGCCCAGCCACGTCCTGCTGGCCATGGGCCTGGACGACGGCGCCGCGCGCTCGACGCTGAGGTGCTCCATGGGGCCGGGCACCACCGCCGAGGACGTCGACCGGCTGCTCGCTGCCCTGCCCGCGGCACTCGAGACGGCGCGCCGCGCCGCCGGGGTGGGCTGAGGGGGCGAGCGGGGGCGAGATTGCGGAAAGCAGGGTTCGCGAGCACAACAAAGCTGCCACATCTGGGATGGAGCATGAGGGTTATTCATGGGGATATACCGAGCTGAGCATGATCACTCCACTAAACACCCATTTGTGATGGCGCAACCCGTCGATTCGACCCGGTGTACAATGCTCTCCGACCTCAATCAACCTCAACGAGTGTACGGAAAAGTGCACGTCAAGCATTGACAATCTAGGGGATTACGGTAAACTGAAAATACGAGCGAGGGAAGCTGTCGGTGTTGAGCGCGGCACATAAGTTACGGTTTCAAGGTGGATTTATTGGAGCCGGTGTGACACTTGTTACACTAGGAGCGGCAAGAAGGTAACTGCCTGCATTATCCCCGCCATTCGCAGTCTCAAGCGAAGGCGCAAAAGGAAGCTCGCAGTAGATTGCGTGACGCTATTGACGACGTATCTGTCACAGAATCATAGCGATGAGGACAAGGCAACTCCAGTGCTTAGGCAAAAATGCACCTCTCATCAACTTGCAGGTGCAAAGATTTATCTTTGATCTTTCATGGATTGATTGAGCAGAACTGATTATACGCTGATTAGGTGTGACGCTCTGTCACGTGTCGAGCCGCAGTGGCCGTGCCTTTTTAGGATCTTCGTGTTTGATGGTGCGATAGATGGCGACTATCGACGGGAGGGCTCATCCGCCTCTTCCGCGACCCCGGAGCCTCTATCGCCACCTATCACCAGGCCCCGACAAGACACCCCAACGAGCCATCAGACTAACCTCCAACCAGCCACCTAGATCGGTTTTACAATCCCTAATGGCATCCTGCGATACCCGATCCATCATCGCGACATCCAGTGTGTTCTACGTCACTTTTCCACGACTCTTAGAGTGCAACGACCACGCCATGACGCCGCCCCCTATAATCACTATAACCAAAGCACCCCGAGTCAGACCTCAACGTCCGGAGGCTTATTCATGGGGTGTAGGTGAATATGATTCCGAGGATGACTGTGATGGTTGTCGGGAAGGTGTCTAGTGGTCTTCTGTAGCCGGTGTGAAGGACTCTCCAGGTCTTGATGTTGGCGATGACTCTCTCGATCTTGTAGCGGACCTGGTTGACGGTGGTGTTGTGGGTCTTGTCGTCGGGATGGAGGGGTAGGTTCGCGGGTTTTCTCTTGGGGGTGATCATGCCCAGTCCGATGTAGCCCTTGTCGCCGATGTGCAGCGGCGGCTTTGCCCCGTCCGGGAGATCGGTGACCGGGACGTCGAGCAGGCCGGAGCGGCGCAGTGCCTCAGCATCGTGGGTGCGTCCGTCCCGGGGGTCGGAGACCCGAGCCGGATGGCCCGAGAGGGTGCAGGCGACCTGGACGTTCAGTCCGGTGCCCTTGTGCTTGCCGGAGTACGGCTCGGGGTGGTTCTTCCAGGACCAGCACTCAAGAAGGGTGCCGTCGATGATCAGCTGGGCGGTGGGGTCGAGGTCCTCCACGGTCGGGACACTGCCCTGGAGTGCTTGGGCTATTAGGGGTGTGCAGGCGGTGATGACTCGGGAGGCGGTGGCCTGCGAGACTCCGTAGACCTCGGCGAGCAGCTCCTGGGGCAGGTTATGCCGCAGCCAGGATCAGGGTCAGGCGGACGCACAGGTGCAGGCCCAGCACCCGGGCACCGAAGGCCGGCAGACCGGCACTGGTGGCGTGAATGGTCTCGCACAGGTCCACAACCTCACGGCGAGGGATTCTCGTGCTACTATTCATGATGGCGGCTTGCTTCCTGATCGAACTGGCTTAAGCACCAAAGATTCTCTCAGGAGCAGGCCGCCACCCTGCTTAGCGACACACCTCGCTAAAAACCTTAAACACCTCTATGAATAAGCCTCCCGGTATAACTACACCTCCGACAGATAGGCAGCTCTGATGGATCGCGGCAAGAAGAAATGTCTTCGTGATAAAATTGCGGAACATATTGACATCTCGGTTACCAAACTCAGCGATGATGAGGCGCGGCGACTGAGCGACTTTGTCGATGATTATGACAGCTACTCAGGTACGAGCAAGACTCGGGAGCGTAAATGGAAAAGCTTCTCGTCAGATGGTTATTACTGGCGAACAGAGACGACGACCGACACCTTTATGGAGGAAGAAGTCGGTATCCGTCGTGAGACGCACATTCGCGACGATGACGGCACTGAATTGACTGACATTGAAGACATCAAAGACGGCCGCGGCATACTGAACTGGCTTCGCGATCATCACTGAAGTACTCAGATACACGGGCAGGCCAGGCCCCGGGTTGGAACTGGTCTCCCGGTGTAGCAGCTCCAACATTTGATGCTAGTCGCTTGCTCTCTAGCTGACTCCCTTGGACATGAGAAGGACTGGTAGGACTTCTGGGATGCGAGGAGTAGTCAGCCCTCCAGGTCCCACCACAAGGAAGTAGATGCTCATAATGTCGGGGCAGCGTCGTATCCTTAGTCAATGGGTTTCACCGGCATCACACCGAACTCCACGGTTACATCGCGCTCCAGCCCTCTGGACACCTGTGACGCCATTAAATCATCACTCACGAATGGGTGTTAACTAATGCAAGATTTTTTGGATCGTTCAATTGGCGAAGTTTTTGGCGCTGAACGTACAAGCTTCCTTGGTTCGACATTAATAGAATCTACCAAACAAGCGTATGCCGTATGCGAACAGGCCGTAAAGGAACCAGACGAAGCGTTTCTAGCGTGGATCGATAGCCAACCGGATGCACAGCACAATCCTTTGAGATTTTTCTATTGCCATGGATCTCACGCTTCGGCTCATCTTCTTATGAACGTGCAGGATCACACGGAAACCTTGGCGCATCTTTTTGCTGATCCGACTGCACAGGCGCACGTTTGGAGTTATACGTCGATCGCAAGAGTCGCCGTCGAAAACGCCTGCTTATTTTCCGAACTGGTGGATCGCAAAGCAACTCCTGCGAAGCGTATTTTGCGTTATCTAGCGATAGTATTGGATGACGCACAGGCCTTGGCGAGAATAGTAAATGATCTCAATAAACGTCAACCGGGCAACGACAACAATCGCGAACTATCCGCCATGGCAGAAAAATTTATGAAAAAAGTCTGTTTACATGCAGAAAATGCGGGCATCGAACTTAAGAAAGGAAATCGAGACAGAATTACCTGCCTACGTTGGGACGATCATAGTTGCCCCATTAAATTCAATATGACAGAACTTATAGGGCGACGCCTGGTACACTTTCCCGAGGCGTATCGCGTCGGCTCGGCAGTTGTCCACGGGCAAAGGCATATGCTCCTTACCGAGCGCACTAACAAGGAAATACTAGCACCTTACGACATCGGTGTACCGATCAACGCGACGATCATGTGTCTAGGTGCGCTGCACGCCATGGTTAGAGCCTGTGGGGACCAAGAAAATACACGCTATCTCGGTCAATTGCATGAACAAATGAAACAGATCGCAACTATGCGCCAACTATAGTTATATTTCGCTCAACGACGCGTGACATATATCGGCTTTAGCAGCGATAGAGACTTATTCAGGGGAGTGATCAGGGCGTTTTATCGATAACTGCGCGTCGCCGAGCAAGATGGCGGCTTGCTCTTGAGAAAATTTTTGATGTTCAAACCAACTCAACCAAGAAGCAAACCGCCATGATGGATAATAGCACGCGAATCCCTCGCCGGGAGGTTATGGACCTATGCGAGGCGATCTACGCCGTGGCCTCTTTGTCGGTGTTCGGGGTGCAGGTGCTGAGCCTATTCCTGTGCGTGTGCCTGATGCTGACCACCTGCGCCACAATCTGCCCCAGGAACTCCTAGCCGCGATCCACGGCATCTGGCAGGCCACCGCCTCCCGGGTCCTCGCAGCCTACACGCCCCTAGTCGCCCAGGCCCTCGAAAGCAGTGTGCCGACAGTGGAGGACCTGAACCCCACCGTGCAGCTAATCGTGGACAGGACCCAAGGGGCGAAGTCGGTGGGTGGCTGGAGTCTTGTCCCGGTTGTTTGGGTGCGCTGGTTCAGATCTTCTGGGCTGGGGACGGTGGTGATCTGGGTACGGCTGGGAAGAGCTGTTCCGAGGAGCTTGCAGCATCAGGCTGTGGCCCTGTACGAGACGACGCCGGGGGCGGGGGTGAGTGGGATCGCCCGGGACCCGGGCATCGAGCGCGGCGCGCTGTGTCGGTGGCCAGTCCGGTAGGAGACCGGGCGCAGGACCGGGGCCGACGGCGGGCCGGCGCCCAGCCCGCTGCACTCCAGCACCCGGGCGCGTCTCGGCCCAGTGGCGCGGTGCGGGAGCCCGCCTCGGAGGCGGTCGCGTGTCTGGAGGTCGAGGACGCCAGGCTTCAGGCCCAGAAAAGTCAAGCCCGGCACGGGGAGCCGGTGGGATCCTCCAGCAGGCGGGCGAGCATGTTCCACCGGTTGAGACGACCCGGTAGAACCCGTGCCCCGGTTCGTCGAGGACCACCGGGACGCCTACGAGGTCAAGCGGCTGCGGGCTGGTCGAGCCGGCTTGCTTGTCCCACCTGCGCCTGGAGAGCCGGCGGACCAGCCCGTCAGCGACGAGCGGCCACTGACGCGGCGCTGATTGAGCCGATAACGCGTACTCCACGGCTGGGCTGCTGGGTGTTTTTCGGACACTGCTTGTTTTGTGCTTCAGGCCGCCTTGGTCAGGCCCAGGAGTTCGCGTTCCGCCTCATTCGAGCTGCGATATTATAGGGCTGAGTAAAGGTGGATATGATTATATCTGCAGCTAAATCCATGAGGCAATATCTTTAATCGCCTTGTCCTTCATGAGATACACCATTTTGTGGACCCTCTCATTTTTCAGCGTGGCGTTGAAGGACTTTGCCCACACATCCACCCAGTCACGCCCCCGTGCGTCCCACCGATGGTCGGATTCCGTAGGCCTCGAGATGCTCCAGGAACTTCTGAGAGGTGTACTGACTTCCCCTGTCCGAGTGGAAGATCGTCACGCTTTTCTCAATCGGGCACCTGCGTACCGCCGTGTCAATGGCCTCGCACACCAAAGAGGTGCGCACATGGCTCGGCTATAGCATACCCCACCACTTTCTTGGTGCAGCAGTCCAGAACGGTCGCAAGATAGACGAATCCCGCCCGCGTACTGATACACTCATATCACCGCACAATTTGCGTCCCGGCTCATTCGCAATGAAGTCACGCTCGAGAAGGTCCGGCCGCTCAGCCAGGTCCTCGGCTGGGACGGTGCTTTGGACTTTCGCCCGCGGCTGCGCCGCTCGCAGACCCAGTTCCCTCATGATGGAGCGGATCGTGGCTCCGTCGGCCCGAACGCCATTCCTCTTCAGGATCGCCTGAATCCGTCGGTACCCGTAGGCGCCCTCACGAGTCCTCAAAAATATCCTTCACCATCACGGCCAGTTCTCTCCTTCTGATGGCGGACATGGACTCGGGTCGGTCGCGCCAGGAGTAGTACCCGGACTTCGATACCCCGGACCATCGGCACATCGAGGAAACGGGGTAACGGCCTTCTTCGCGGCCCCGGCCTCTGTGGCGCTCGGTCACGGACGTTCCTTCGCAAGTCAGGCGGCTTTTTTTCATGAACTCGTTCTCCTGACGCAACTCACACCCCCCCCCCGCCCTCAGTTCTGCGATCTCAGCCAACTCAGATGCTCTCCTGCGGTCCTGGCCGGTGACGTGCTCCTTACTTGTACCTGGCGACCCAGCCGCCCACTTCTCTATGCCACAAAATCGTACGAGGCGATCGTGCGATCCTTCTCGATCACCTCACGCAGCACCTGGACCTTGAACTCCTCAGAATATCTTCGTCCGGATATGAATCCCATCTTATCGACTCACGGGAAGAAAGACTCCCCCAGTCCGAGAAACACCACGCACCCCACCCACTGACTTTGCCGACCCCCTGCTCTATTAGCCCGTCCCCATCACCCCAACGCTCAGACCGCCAGCACCTCCATGTGAGAAAATCTCAATGAAGTGCAGTTCCCGGAGGAACCGCAACATGGAGGCGCTCGACCACGCCCTGGTCAAGATCGGCACGCCTCAATGAAGTGCAGTTCCCGGAGGAACTGCAGCGTTGACACCGGAGCGCATGAACTGCTGATTCGCATTGCCTCAATGAAGTGCAGTTCCCGGAGGAACTGCAGCATGGGCGGCGGACGGCCGGTCCCCGAGGACGGCCTGCCTCAATGAAGTGCAGTTCCCGGAGGAACTGCAGCGAGCGCGTCATCCTGCCCGGACGGGTCCCCCCAGAAGCCTCAATGAAGTGCAGTTCCCGGAGGAACTGCAGCAGGGCTGTTTGGGGAGGGGATCTTCCATGTGACGCCTCGCCTCAATGAAGTGCAGTTCCCGGAGGAACTGCAGCACCGCCGGGCTTTCCTGGATGATTCGGGTCTTCAGACGCCTCAATGAAGTGCAGTTCCCGGAGGAACTGCAGCCTGTCGGAGCAGCAGCAGGAACTCCGCGACGCCACGCCTCAATGAAGTGCAGTTCCCGGAGGAACTGCAGCGGCGGGAAAACGGTGGACGCTGCGGGTCGCCTACCGGCCTCAATGAAGTGCAGTTCCCGGAGGAACTGCAGCCCGGGTGTCGCCGGCGTCAAGTTCGATGGCGAGCTGCCTCAATGAAGTGCAGTTCCCGGAGGAACTGCAGCACCGCGTAGGAGGCGCCATCGATGATCGCCTCACGGCCTCAATGAAGTGCAGTTCCCGGAGGAACTGCAGCATGACTGAGGAGGAGGCCGGCGCCCTGGCGGATAAGCCTCAATGAAGTGCAGTTCCCGGAGGAACTGCAGCGCGGGTGGTCAGGGGCGCGTCGGCGGGGCCGCGGATGCCTCAATGAAGTGCAGTTCCCGGAGGAACTGCAACAGGAGACCTGCGCCCCGGAGTCCCTGTGGGACGAGCCTCAATGAAGTGCAGTTCCCGGAGGAACTGCAACACGGCGCGATTCCAGGGGAAAGTCGTGGCCCCCTGCCTCAATGAAGTGCAGTTCCCGGAGGAACTGCAACTCCACGACTTTATTGAATGCTTGCACCATGGAGTTGCCTCAATGAAGTGCAGTTCCCGGAGGAACTGCAGCGCTCCCCCTGGGCTTGACGGGTCCTCCACTACCCGGGCCTCAATGAAGTGCAGTTCCCGGAGGAACTGCAGCCCCGCCTCATCCGTGGAGACCCCGAGCCTCTCGGCCACGCCTCAATGAAGTGCAGTTCCCGGAGGAACTGCAGCGTTCAGGCGGTCGATAGTCGCCATCAGGTCGGTCCGCCCGCCTCAATGAAGTGCAGTTCCCGGAGGAACTGCAGCTGCCCGTTCAGTATGGCCCGGATCTCCTGGCCTCTGAGGAGGCTCCGCGAGCGCTCCGTCCGGAGGACCAAGGCGAACGCTCACAAGGCCGCTAGTCTAGCGCCATATGGCTGCAATCTCAACGATTCGTGCCCGCGAGCGCTCCGCAGGCCTCTCGTAGCACCGGAGCGCTCGCGTCAGGCCAGGGGGTCGGCAAAGTCGGGTCAGGTGCTTGGCTGGGTGATGAGCTTGATGGCT
>ERZ772967.659-NODE-659-length-26502-cov-3.958861_pt1 | contig 26502 bp, 23 predicted proteins | sample MGYA00511677_ERZ772967 | MGnify/ENA primary metagenome ERZ772967 (study PRJEB29015, sample SAMEA2737931) | human oral metagenome | biome: human oral; feature: human-associated habitat; material: dental | place: China | collected 2146 ...
ATCAGCGCTTGCGTTGACTGGCGAGGTATTCGCACACTACTCAACAAGAAGTATAAGACCCAGAACGCCACAGGTAATCCAGCCTATGGTGCCTTAATGATGTTCAAGATCCTACTGCTTCAGACATGGTACAGCCTGAGTGATTACGAAGTCGAAGAGATGTAATAAAATTTGTATCAATGGAGACTATACATGAACGAGAAGAACGTATCTTCAAAGAATATCAGGACCGTTTAGGTGATAATAGAGAAATTTCCCCAGATGGGTTGCACTATTTGGGAGATTTTTACTATGCCAACGATTGCTGGGGACGCTATTCTGGTGATGAAGAAAAACGTTGGCAATCATTCTGTAAACTAAAGCGTGGTCTCGTAATTCTAACAAAAGACCTGAATGATAGTACAGCATGGGATATTAGAGAAGAACATGGTCGCAGAAATGGGATTGAAGAGCCAACGCCATCCATGTATTATGCATTTTATCGTAACCTTCGTAGTTGGATATACGGATTACTAAATATGAATAGTGATGGTCTAATCCCCGAATATCCACCAACAAACATCGCTCAAGAATGTTTTGAAACTAAACCCTGGGTAAGAGTAAATCTCAAAAAGGTTCCTGGAGGTAGTTCTATTGACAATGGTCTTTTGGATCAATATGTCGATAAATTTCGCAGTCCGTTATTGAAACAATTGGTTATATACAAGGACGCCTCTATTTATTTAGATTGCACACGCCGGCGTGGGATTGTTCTCTTGAGTGAATTATATCCAGACTTAAAGCCGTTTGGAGAAGGAAATGACGAATGGATATATTTCTCAGAAAAGCATCATTTCATTATAGTAAATTCTTATCATCCATCATATCGTCATTTTAGTGGAGGAGAAGAGGCATACTATAACAGGATGAGAAAAGCCATACGCTCTTTTTTTCAGGAGTATCCAGATTTCTTATAGCGGGAACTAACCCCTTATAAGATATAAAAAGCAGTGTACTCTCAACAGTGTCAAAGCTCTAATCCTTCATATTTTACCTCATTTGGATGACACGATTTTTTATCGTGTTGGCCAGATGAGGAACCTTTCTTCCGAGGTAAAGTTACATGCTTTCAAAATGTTTCCAAATTTTATTGCTAATTGTGTGATAGCTGAGACCAGTTGGCAAGTGGCATAGTTCACTTCTCACATATGTTCTGGTATGCCAGATACACAAGCTTTTCGAGAGAAGTATCGGACGGGAAGCCCCCTTGTTCTTTATTACCTTACATACCTGTCTGTAGTAGCCTTCAACGGCCTTAGTGGTGTATATCAGCTTACTTATAATCTGATCTGATCAGCCATACCTGCAAGGATCGTTTCGCGCTTTTTGACGGTCTGAGATTCAAAAGAACCGTCACGGTCACGAGAAGTTTCTTTTATTATTTTCTTCTTAAAAAACTTGCAAATGGGGGGTCGTAATTTTGTATCTTTGCAAAAGGATAACAAATAATAATCTATTTCATGGAAAATAATCGTATGCAAAGGGGCAACATGGCTGCCCGTAACCACCGTGCCATGAACAAATCTGCGCTTCATGTGCGCTTTGAAATCTCGTTTCTCAACTCCTATGACATGACAATGCTGAGAGAAAAACATGGCATTGCAGGCTGGGGAATAGCTGTGTTCATGATGAAATATCTCATAGAGCGTCGCACCGGCTGCCGCGCCCCACTCTATGTTATATCTGAAATTGCCCATGCCTGCCATAAGAGTCAAAAGACTATTCTACAAATCATCAATGACTTTCCTTCGCTGTTCCAAATCAACAGCAACAACAAAGTACTTTTCAGTCCATATTTGCAGCAGTTTTTCGGCAATTATTCTGCAAATAATGAAAAGTCAAACAGAAGTTTAGATAAATTAACAAATGAGTTTCTTGATAATCAAGAAGTTAGCTTTTCTAAGAACAAAGAACTAGAACAAGAACAAATAACGACGAAAGAGAAAAAGAGAAAGGGAGCCTCCCCCACCCCCTCCCAAGGAGGGGGGGACGACGCCGACAAGAAGAGTTTGAGGGAAAGGGGAGCCTCCCTCGACCCCTCCCAAGGAGGGGAGTGCGACGGTGAGAAAAAAGGGGTGAGGAGAAAGGAAAGTACAACGGTCATACACTCTACTACATCTTGTGTCAGTAAACGGCAGAAAATAAGGATAATGAAAGTGTGGCAGAGGGCCGAACACGCAGCAGAAACTCCGCCCTTACAGGTAGAAATGGGCGTAATATACAACCTATTAAGCCAGCTTTATCAAGATAATGACTACATGACAAGCCTCGAACGCATTGCCAATCTTGCCGTGCGGATGAACTTTGTCGTACGCCGTAACCTATTTCTTTGGTTCCAACACTACTGTCAATCGTACGCCAAGCGAGTCAAAGATGTTGCTGATGCCAAGGACTATTTAGCCAATCTGATGCGCCCAGGAAGCAACATGCGCGCCCAATTCATGGCCTATCAAAACAAACTTTACAGCATCGAATGGGCTAAAAAGCAAGCGCTAAAGGAAAGAAGTAGAAACTGTGGCGGATTTATTAATGCTTCTAATAGCCTTTCATCAAAGGCTTTGCTCGTATCTGCCTAACCATAAAGCGACAGAAAATCCAACAGGGCGGTGTTTTACAAATTTAGAAATTAATACAGAAAGATATACCCTCACTTTTCCCCTTTCATCAGAAGTGGAAGTTTACGGTGGCCATAACATCATGTGTATACAGGGTTTCGCTCATATTCGGATACTTCTTCACTATATTTAGAAAACCTACATGGGCTTGAACACCAAAGCGCCAATGCTTTCCCACTTGATAATAAATGCCGGGCTGGATGCCGAAATCAAAGTTTCGGTACACTTTCTTTCCATTTAATTCGTCAGTAGGGTCGGCATCAACATAATGATAATCATTCGATGCAAGGATAGAAAATACCGGACCGAGTTCAGCAACCCACCCGTTTTCTTCAGGCGCATGCTGATGATACTGCACCAAAACGGGCACATCTAAGAAAGAGCAATCATAGTATTCTTTACCTATCATGGCACTTTCAAAAGGATTCCAAAATCGGCCACGATAGCCTACACCAGGCATGACTGACCAATGGGATGACAAATAGCAGTTCAGTCCATAGCCCACACACGAAGCATAATAGACGCCACCCTCCATCATATTCGCAACTCCAACTCCCAGATAGAAGTTGTGTTCAATGGTCTTTTTCTGCGCATTTCCCGTTAATGCAAAACATAATGCAGCCAACAGGATTATCATTTTTTGTTTCATATGATTATTAATTAAAACTATCAAAGTTCTTTTTCCGCTTTCCAAAAGAGCGTTTCCACACTATGGAAATGGGGAAGCAAGCTTGGCACCACACATTTGATCTAACGAAAGCATTAAATCAGCAGACCCATTGCAAAGATAAAAAAAATAGTAATAATAAAGAAACAACAGGTTGAATTTCCTGAAAAAAACAAATCATCCACCCATGAGATAACAGATATGGCAACCTGTATTCATATTCAAGGCCTTCAATTATCCCATATACTATAGGGAAAAATAGCTGAAAGCCCAAACGTATCAAACGCTGCATGCTACCTAAGCACACAGCGCCTATGGGATTTGAAGCCCGACGGCTTCTGATAAAACATCTCCTGAATAAATCTCCTTTACAACTATAACCTATCGAATCTAAATTGAAGCTTGTTAATGCGAAAATTAATTATTACGCTAAATAGAGATGTTTTGCTTCTTACTTTAATACTTCAATGTTATCTAATTCAATATATTTGGAATTAATGGAAATCCTTTCCTTTCGCTACAAAAATAGAGAAAGGAAAAAAGAAAAGCAAGGATTAATACATTATTTAACATTGTTGGCGAACACAAGTTTATACTTAACAACTCTAATAAACATGTGTCCGCCAAACGAAATAACTAACAGAGTATCTGCAAAATACGTTCAGCACTCCGTCCATCCCAGCGTTCGGGAATACCAGATGCTTTCCACTGCCCCGAAATCATATTGGAAACTGAAGCTGAAAGAAGTTTTGGATCCTCACCAACAAGGACATTTGTACCCACTTTCACGGTTTCGATATGCTCCGTATAGCTATTGAGTGTAATGCAAGGGATTTGATTGAATGTTGCTTCTTCGGCCACATTACCACTGTCAGTGATGATACCACAGGCATGAGCCGTAATATATTCAAAGTCAAGATAGCTTTGGGGCTCTATCAAAGTGATAGCAGAAGGATAACTGGTTTCGGCCAAGATTTCCTTGACAACACCAGCTGCACAACCACGAAGAGGAGCAATAATAGGCAGTGTTGCATCGTTCATGCCACTGATAACAGCCTTGACGAGCTGGGCAAGATGTGCTTTGTTGTCAATAAGGGCTTTACGGTTGAGCGTGAATACAATATACTTGCCTTCCTCAAGTCTAAGTTTATCAAGTACGTCAGGACGCTTCAAGCGACCGTGATTATAGCGAAGATTATCAATAAGAATGTTGCCAACCATGTAGACCTTACTCAATTCTGCACCCTCTTTGTTGGCAATGTTGTTATTACTGATACCTGCCGTGAAGAGAACATCGCTCAAGCCATCAATGACAAGACGATTGATTTCTTTCGGCATATTGATATCAAAGCTGCGTGTTCCAGCTGCAATATGTGCTAATTTGATGCCCTGTTTCTTGGTAACGATAGCCGTTGCCATTGTACTTGCAAGGTCGTCAACAACGATGACGACATCAGTCTGATGCTGTTGCAGATATTGTTCGAACTTCGACATCACCTGACCGGTAAGTTCATTGAGGTTCTCACAGTCAACATTCAAGAACACATCGGGACGACCAATCTCAAGATCAATGAAGAGTGAAGTCTCAAGTGAAGGGTCGTCCGCGGTTCCGGTATAGATAAGCTGATAGTTTACAGCACTATAACTCTTATTGTTTCTAATGGTTCGGATAATCGGAGCCACCTTGATAAAATTAGGACGTGCCCCACAAACGATTGCAATATTCATACGCCTGACATTTTATCACAAAAGTATGAAAATATTATGAGACCATGAAACAAAAGCTATGTTATTTTTCTTATTCAGCCTTGAAAAGTTCCTTGATACCACCAATGCTTCCCAACATATTGGTAGCTTCGTAAGGCAGGAACACGGTCTTGTTCTTGTCTCCATGTGCCAATTCCTGCATCATCTGAATATATTTCTGTGCAAGAAGATAGTTGGCAGGGTTCGTACTCTTGCCAACGGCTTCAGTAATCTTGCCTATAGCGATTGCCTCGGCTTCTGCTTTGCGTATGCGTGCAGTCGCCTCACCCTCTGCATTGAGGATAGCCTGTTGCTTGGCAGCCTCAGCTTTATTGATAATGGCAGCCTTGTCACCCTCACTCTGTAGGATTTGTGCCTGCTTTTCTCCCTCACTTGTCAAGATTGTTGCACGCTTGTTACGCTCTGCCTGCATCTGTTTCTCCATGGCTTGAAGCACACTTTGAGGAGGTGTGATATCCTGAAGCTCCACACGGTTGACCTTAATTCCCCACTTGTTGGTGGCATCATCAAGCACACCGCGTAACTTTGTATTAATGATGTCGCGGCTGGTGAGGGTTTGGTCAAGTTCCATTTCACCGATGATATTACGTAAAGTGGTCTGTGTCAGCTTCTCTATGGCATTCGGCAGATTATTAATCTCATAGACAGCCTTAAACGGATCAACGATTTGGAAATAGAGTAAAGCATTAATCTGCATCTGAATGTTATCTTTTGTGATTACATTCTGGCGTGCAAAATCATACACTTGCTCACGCAAATCAATCGTATTCGTGTAGACATAGCGACCGTTATGCATCGCAACAATCGTCTTTGTACGGTCTACAAAAGGAATAATCAGATTGATACCCGGCTTGAGTGTCGCATAATACTTACCCAAACGTTCTACAATTCTCGTTTCACTCTGTGGAATAATCACCACAGTCATCTTAATGAAAATGATGGCCAGAACAACGAAGGCCGCCACCGCATAATAGATTCCCATACGCTAATTTATTTATGTTATCAGTTATTCATCATATCAACTTTACTGTTACAATGATTGAATCCCGGGCAATGATTTCCACCTTACTGCCTTTTTCTATTGTTTCAGGAACATTGCTGACAGCCTTCCACTCATCACCATCCACTTTCACATAGCCACTTCCGTCAGCAAGAATGGGTTCAATCACGGTCCCAATCCGTCCTATCAAGGCATCAGCATTACTGAGACGCTCTTCACCGGCAGCATGCAAGCGACGGAGCAGCTTAGGACGAATGAGCCAAATACTCAGTATCGAGCAGACTGCCCATATCAATATCTGTGCCCAGAAAGGAAAAACGAACGAGGCACCTGTAGCTACCAAAGCACCGATAGCAAGGCAGGTGATAAAGAAATCGCCCGAACTCAGTTCGAGAATAAGGCAACCCAACATGATGACTGCCCACATTATCCATAAGTTTCCTACAATGTAATCTATCATGGTCATGATCATTTAAAGATGAAACAAAATAATATCTTCTGTCAATAGTGCCGTTCCTATCAGGAACAGGCTACGCCCTACCCCCTTCTTCTGAAGTGGGTAAGGACGGCAAATACTGCTTTTATCGTCTTCGATGAGAAGCTTTCTTCTTTGCAGGATTAAGCTTTACGGACGGTACAGACTTTGAAGCATAGCCCGAAGCCTCGTAATATTTCATGGCTGTAGGCATCCACTGCTGGATAGCTGCAATGCGTTTGGCATCACTGGGGTGATCACTGAACATGTCACTCTGATTACTATTTCCACTCAAAGCTGCCATTCGCTTCCAGAAAGGCACTGCCATCTGCGGATTATAACCAGCCATAGCAGCGAAAATCAGACCGATATGGTCGGCTTCTGTCTCATTGTCACGACTGTAACGGAGGTTGGCAAAGCTGAAACCTTGCTGTGCAACAGCACCTGCCAAATCACCAACCGACTGACCTGCAATAGCTCCAAGGATCTGACTTCCTATCTGAGTGCCATAGCTCTGGCGTATTTTCTTCGACATCTGTTCAGCACTATGCTTGGCAACAGCATGTGCAATCTCGTGCCCAAGGACTATTGCCAAAGAAGCTTCATCCTGCGTCACAGGCAACAAGCCCTCATAGACGACAATCTTTCCTCCCGGCATACAGAAGGCATTGACATTCTTGTCAGCAACAAGATTGAACTCCCAAGAGAAATTCTTAATCTCATCTGCAGCACCGTTATTACGCAGATAGGCCTCAACAGCAGAAGCCAAACGCCTGCCCACCCGCTGTACCATAGCAGTATTTGCAGCGTTTGCAGACAGCTTTGCACTTCTCATATATTTGCTATATTCTTCCTTACTGAGGCTCAACACCTATGCATCACTGACCAACAGCGAATGCTTGCGACCTGTCACAGGCACAGTCTGTGTCGTTCCGCATGCTGCTATCAGCAACGAAGTGGCCAATATCAGCATCAAACTCTTTACATTCTTCATTCTCTTCTTTAATCTCTAATTCTGCAATTTTACAGATGCAAATATAGTCTAAAAAGTGAGAATAACAAAGAAAATACGTTATTTTTCAGTATGTTTTGCATTATCTGATAATCTCATTCCCCACTCATCAGTTTGTGAAATGAATGTAATCACGCGATGAAACAAGTCAAATGAGGCGATGAAATGACGCACTTCACGAGATAAAGTGACGCACTTCACGAGATGAAATGACGCACTTCACAAGATAAAATGCGTCACTTTACTTTACCATGTGAAATGAGATGAGAAACCAAGACTTTCCTTTTGCATAATCAACTCATTATCAATCATTTCTATACCGATAACCAAACATATTGCAATACTACAGTACCTGATAGGAAAAGACATGCAAACATACGCCTAAGTACAATTCTTTTTATACTGCGATGGCAAGCAACCATATTGCTCTTTGAAGAATTTCGAAAACTGCTTTGGCGATAATCCCGTCTTATAGGCAATCTCTGCGACCGACATATTCCCTTGCCGGAGCAACTGAAGCCCATGCTGCAATCGAATGGCCCGCATGAATTCAAGCGGAGACTGCCCCGTTTCATTCATGAGTTTCTTATGAAGTGCACTACGACTGAGGTTCATCTCCTCACTGAAACGCTCCACACTGAACTCTGCATCAGCCAAATGTGCCTCGACAGTCTCTGTAGCCTGGGCTATCAAACGATTGTCGTCTTCAGACAGTGGCCTTTCATCCGGCATCAAACGAGTAGTAACAGCAGAAGTATCCGGTACAGAAGGCTCTGCAAGTTGTTTTAGATAGGACATAAAAAGCTTCGACATCAACCACCCCACAAGGCCACAAAGGAAAACATATAAACAGATTGCCCACCACGATAGTCAAAGAGGAGATTTGACATCAAGCTGCAAAGTGGTCACGATGTCTTCGTTTCCGTCAAGCACCTTCACTTGCAAGGTATAATGACCAAAGGGCAATTGTCCTAAGTTTATGCCATTGTCGTTGCCCGTAATCCATTTATCTTCAAGCTTATATGCAAACTTAAGCGGAGCGGCATGAACATAATCTAAAGTGGAAACAAACAATTCTATATCATCATTATGCTCAAAGTTCAACGTCGTTAGCCTATACCCATCGAAAGGAACCGTCTTACCATTCACTCGCAATTCGGTGAAATACAACTTCCGGCTCGTCATTCGATCTTCCAAAGCAGCAGGAGTCAGACGAAGATATTTTCCACATCCGCCTGCAAGAATATCCCCTTTATCCGTACAGTAAATGGCTTTTTTACAAAAGGTGATATGCGCTAAGCCGTCAGCATCAATGAATTTTCGAAAATGAAAGCGATAGTCCTTGTTTCTATTTCTGTCTACTCGTACATTGAAAAGTGCATCACAGGTGGTCAACCACACTTGCCCTTGATGGTCACAAGTGATAGCGAGCACGTTGTTCATGTCATCTTGCATCCCAAAAACCTTCAAAAGTTTGAAATGTTTGTCGTAAATTCTCACCTCATCATTCATACAAATAGGAGGATGATTTGTTATCATCTCATTCACAAAACATAGCAAACAGATAGACGAGAAGCATAAAAAACAAAAAAGAGAAGTCACAAAATGAACTTCTCTTTTGCTGTGACTTCGCTGGGATTCAAACCCGGAACCTTCTGATCCGTAGTCAGATGCTCTATTCAGTTGAGCTACGAAGCCATTTCCTTAATTGCGTTTGCAAAGGTAATGCTTTTTATTGGAAAAGCCGAAAAGCAAGCTGTAATTATTTCTTTAGTTAACTTTTATTAAGCATTATTTCCGCTACAATAAGTTTAAGGATGACACAGGAGCAAATCTCCAACACGCTGAAATCCAGCTACATCTATTTTAAATAAGTGGAAACGATATAATTACCCCATCTTGCATCATGTGACTTCAGACGTTTCACGAAGTTCTTTATTTCCTTCCGATATCGCCTCTTATCTATATGATTAAGAACTTCAATACACGAAACGAAATCATAATAAGACTTTAGATAATGCTTCTTTTCTGTCTCTTGAATAAGATATTTCAATGGATTTTTAGGCAACATCGGGTCTTTATGAGATACGGGAAGTGACTGTAGCTCCGTTCCTACCAATGGTTTCCGGGCTTTATCATAATATTCAAAACCCACAGAAACTTCTTTCCAAGTAGCTTGGTCATACGTTGCCGTCTTATATCTATACCAATCTTGCAGCGCAGTATCATAGAGATAATAGTCGTAGGTTAAGGCAACCGTACTGCCACGTGACACACGCAAGACTCTGAGTAAAACTCCTGAACGAGGAGAAAAATAGTTCAATGTTCCACCCATAACGGCATCTAAAGGTTCAGTGTCCGTAAAATGCAATGTTCTTTCGTTTCCAAGAACAATCTTGCCATCGACAGTTATTCTCGAGAAATACCACGTTTCCGAGTCTTCCTCACCTTTTTCATAGTGTGTTTTACAGACCATAGCAAGCCTGTCTTCCCGTCTGTCGTTGTCAAAATCTCCCTTTATGGTCTGCCTTGATGTTTCTATCCGTTGGGCATGACAGGCTATAGCAACACCTATCAACATGGAACATAGGCAGCATAATCTCTTTTTCATCACATTACTTTAACCGTTTCTGTCTTCCTTTATCGGATTTCATCTGCAATATTAAGCGTTTTCTTTGAAATATGCAAACAACAGATGAAAAGAATTGCACACAACAAAAGCCTGCTGCACTCCTCCATTAAAGAGAAATCCAACAGGCTTTTCACTTATTCATTTCCATGGGACAAAGAGTCCGTAGGTCTAATCTTAATGACTTATTTTATCATCTCTACCGAGCGCTTTAAGAACTCATCGAGCGCTTTTCCCTTTAGCATGCCGTTCTGAAGAAGGGCAAGGTCGATGAGCTGATGAATGACATTGTTGCCTTTGGCATAGTTGTCAAGCACTTCAGTCTTTTTGCTCTTCTGCTCATTGACAGCCTTTTCAGTGTTCTGCAAATCGTCTTTCTCCTCCTGTGTCAGCTCTTCAGGTTTCTTCTTATCCTGGCTCTGATGCAGTGCATCAAGGCGTGCCTGCTGTCCTTTCAGTTCGCTCAAGATTGGCTTCAAGGCTTCTGCGGTGTTGCTGTTACAGTCGGCAAGCACCTGTTTCACAAGTGCATGATCACTGTTGAGCACGAGCGTATAGCTGTCGGGCATTTGCTGATAGAAGCTCATTCCAGGCTGGAACTGACTCATTTGCTTCATGCGACGCATGTATTCATTCTGTGTGATAACCACGGGTTGACCGTTCTCACCCAATGCCTGAACCTCCACATTGAACTCTGCTTTATCAAGTTTCGGCATCTGTGAACGGAACACCTGACTCAAGTTTTCACTGTCTTCAGCCGCAAGTTCACTCTTCTTCTGATCATCTTTCATGATGAGTCGATCCACAATATCAGCGTCAACGCGGGTGAAACGCGACTTCTCAAACTTCTGTTCGAGCATGCTTACGATTGGCGTATCCAAGTCTCCGTCGAGCAACAGCACATTGTAGCCCTTGTTCTTTGCAGCTTCAATGTAGGTGTATTGTTCTTCCACATTGTTGGCATAAAGGTAAACCAACATGCCGTCCTTATCGGTCTGTTCGCCTTGAATGAGCGTTTTATACTCCTCAAAGGTGAAATACTTCCCGTCAACATCCTTGAACAAGGCAAAATCCTTTGCCCGGTTGTAGAAGTCTTCATGCGAAAGCATACCATAGTTGATGAAAAGTTTCAAGTTGTCCCATTTCTCCTCGTATGCCTTGCGGTCTTCTTTGAAGATGCTTTGCAGGCGGTCTGCCACCTTCTTCGTGATGTAAGTGGAAATCTTCTTCACGTTGGCATCGCTCTGCAAATAGCTGCGGCTCACGTTCAATGGGATATCAGGAGAGTCGATGACACCATGCAGCAGCGTCAGGAATTCAGGCACGATGCCTTCTACCTGGTCGGTAACGAAGACCTGATTGCAATAGAGCTGTATCTTGTTGCGCTGCAAATCAATGTTGTTCTTGATGCGTGGGAAATAGAGAATACCTGTGAGATTGAACGGATAGTCCACATTCAGATGTATCCAGAAGAGCGGTTCATCCTGCATGGGATAAAGCTCTTGATAGAACTTCTTGTAATCTTCGTCCTTCAGTGTTGACGGAGCCTTGGTCCACAATGGCTCGATATGGTTGATAATGTTGTCTTTATCGGTATCAACCATCTTGCCGTCTTTCCACTCCTGTTTCTTGCCGAAGATGACTGGAACGACCATAAACTTGCAGTATTTATTAAGCAACTCTTCAATCTTCTGCTTATTGAGGAATTCCTTGCAGTCGTCACTGATATGGAGAACCACGTCACTTCCACGCCCTTCTTTCTCTGCCTCGCTGATTTCGAAAGCAGGAGTTCCGTCACAAGTCCACTTCACGGCCTTGCTTCCTTCCTTATAAGAACGCGTGATAATGTCGACACGATCGCTCACCATGAAACTTGAATAGAAACCCAATCCGAAGTGACCGATAATGGCATTTTCATTATCTTTATATTTATCTAAGAAGTCACTGACGCCCGAAAAAGCAATCTGATTGATATATTTGTCAATCTCTTCTTCGGTCATACCGATACCGTTATCGCTGATTGTAATGGTCTTGGCAGCCTCATCAAGCTTGATGCTGACCTTCAGCTCACCCAATTCGCCTTTGAAATCGCCCTTCTCGGCCAGCGTTTTCAGCTTCTGAGTGGCGTCAACGGCATTACTGACCATCTCGCGCAAGAAGATTTCATGGTCTGAATAGAGAAACTTTTTGATGACAGGGAAGATGTTCTCTGTTGTAACCCCGATGTTTCCTTTTTGCATATTATCTGATATTTTAATTTTCCAACACCCTTTTATGCAAACTCCATGCCAACTGACAGGCTGGCACACTTCCACGACTCTCCCACTCCGTTCTTGTCATTCTGCCACCCAAGCAACTGTTTACCGGACAAGCATATAGCTTTCTTTCATTCTTCCCAAGGATATATAACCTGCAGACATTAACATAAAAGGCAAATCAACCTACGATATATTGCATTCTGACATGCATCATTTCACCGTGCAAAGTGACGCAAATCACATTGCAACTCAAGTCATTTCACACCATAAAGTGACGCAAATCACAGCGCAACTCAAGTCATTTCGCAGCATAAAATGACGCAAATCACAAAGCCCTCTCCTATCCCCTGACTCCACACATCATTCAAGCCATGAAATCTTTTGAATTTTTCCACAATATGCTTAACATGCAGTAAAGCCATAAAAGACAGCACAGAGAAGAATGATTTATTATCTTTTAACATGAAATTATACGATATGACAAGCTTTTCCCTTGGCCTTTCAGATTTTAAGACGTATCTTTGTTGCGGAAAACAGAAGTTTATTTCTTTCAAGAGGACACAAGGCTTTCGCTTTAAGAAATAAGTCTATATCATCAAACGACACCTTAAATATAGTATTATCAGAAACCAACTTATATGAATATCTGGCTCAGAAAAATTATCCTATCTTGCATTATAATGGGCTATGCGCTGTCTGTAAATGCACAAAACACTGTAAAAGGAAGAGTTTTAGACGAGCACCACCAGGGTGCCGATGCTGCAATCGTCATGCTGTTTACCCAACCTGACAGCATTCTTGCAGAGACAACACTCACCGACGGCAACGGAACGTTCTCGTTCCCATTGCGGAAAGGAAAATTCATTTTATGCGTAAGAATGTTGGGCTACAGAGAGATTAAAAGGGAAATCACAATCCGTGAAGACACGAAAATACCCGACATGCAATTAGAACCGGATGAAATCGTATTGAAAAACGTGGTCATAACAGCGCGGAAATCTCGGCCGATGACAAGTTCGTCTAACGGGAAAATACAGATTAACGTGGCGCAATCTTATCTTACGGATATCGGAGACGCACTGGATGTTTTGAAGCATTCTCCAGGCATTTCTGTAAACAGCAAAGGCGACATTTCCTTGGCATCACTCGGAGGAACTGCCTTATATGTCAATGGAAAGAAACTGATGTTGCAAGGTGAAGAACTGTCGGCTTATCTGCGCTCTCTGCCTTCATCGAAAATCTCCAAGATAGAAACTTCGCCCAATCCTAATGCGAGTTTTGGGGCCGATGGAGCCGGAGGAATTATTAATATCATCTTGAAAACCACGGAGAAATCGGGCTTTTTCCTGACCACTTCACACAGCGTTGCCTATTGGGAAAACGTGAGACAGAACTCTGACATCGCATTATCCTACGATACGAATAAATGGCAATTGGGATTGAATTACAACCACAGTATAGGACATCATGCCATGGATTATGGCTATGAAAAAATTCAGAACGGTGATAAAAGTTTATCTGAAACCATAGATACTGATAAACGAAACACGCATTCGGCAGGCATTGACTTTTCCTGGCAACCCAATCAGAAGAGCAAATTGTTCTTGAACAGTACGGTGAACTTGCTTGTTGGACCTGGCTTGACAGAGACAACGACAAGGGTGTATAAAGGGACTTCCACATTAGATGGCATCTTGAAAGCACGCAACAATTACCTGAAACAGAAAACTGTTCGATACAGTAACAGCATAAACTACCTGTACCGACCCTCCGAAAAACAGCAGTTGTCGCTTTCGGCAGACTGGACCCACTTTGATGGTAAAGCCCGATGCGAGCAGCCTAATGATTATTTTTCACCGACAAACAAGCTTGTTCGTTCTGATTTGTTTTACTCTCAGCCCGATAAAGACATTGATATTTATGCCTTGTTAGCAGACTATAAGTATAATCCTAATGCGCAGAACGAGTGGCTTGCAGGTATCAAGACTTCTCTTATCAAAAGCAACAACACCTTCCTCTTCAAGAGAAATGGGACTATTGACCTGCAACGCTCAAACAAATTTGATTACAATGAACATAATATTGAAGGCTACACACAATATACGCACACTTGGAATAAATTGGAGTTAAGTGCAGGCCTGCGTATGGAATATATGTACACCCACAACAAGCTAAACGCTTATACCAATCACAAAACAGAAGAAAACAACAGGAAAAAATTGCGTTTATTCCCCAATATGTCTGTATCATATACGTTCAATGAGAAGAATAAATTGGCCCTGTTATACAGCAGACGGCAAGATAAACCGCGATATGAAGATCTCAATCCCTTTGAATATCTGCTTGATGAACTCTCCTATTGGAAAGGAAATCCCTTCCTCAAACCACAGATCAGCAATAAAATAACATTGAACTATACACGGAAGAGTTTGTCTTTGAACTTATATTACAACAAACTTGATGACTATTTCACTTCCCTCACAGACGTTTTTGAGAACAACAAGACGATAATGACAACGAAAAACATCGGAACACAACAGCAAATTGGATTGGAAGCGATTTTCTCTAAACGCCTTACTTCATGGTGGGATTTCAGTACAAACGTAGGACTTTACTACTTTGTGAATAAGTTGGATTACGAAAGATACAAACAAGAATACAAGCGTCCATCCTGTTCCCTCTCGGCAAGCAATAACATTCTTCTGCCTTGGGGCATAAACTTTGAATTCTCCGGACGATATTACTCAAAACGCCAAGGAGGAAGTTATGAGATTAGCAAACCTACAGGAAGCATTGATTTGGGCTTCAATAAGAGTTGGCTTGAGAATCGCATTCGACTTTCATTACTGATGACCGACATTTTACATACAGAACGTTGGGATAGTTATGGAGTAAAAGATGCCCTGAACCTCTCGTCATGGGGATATGGAGAAAGCCGTAAAGTCATCCTGCGCTTCAGCTATAACTTTGGTAAACAGAAATTCAATAAGGTGGAGAAAAACATTGAGGAATTAGACAGATTATAAATATGTCACAGTAACATTCATAAATGATGAAATAAAATATAACACCATCTGTCCGTCGAAAGAAACTATTGAAACTGCAAAAAAGTTCGCAAAACATTTGGTTATTTCAAAAATAGTTCCTACCTTTGCACTGCTTTTTTAACAAAGCATTTGGTTACTAACCATTGGAGAGATGGTAGAGTGGTCGATTACAACGGTCTTGAAAACCGTCGTGCTGAGAGGCACCGGGGGTTCGAATCCCTCTCTCTCCGCAAACAAGGGTGTAAATCAATGAGTTACGTGATTTACACCCTTTATTGCACCCAAAATTTTTGATACTATGAATATCAACCTCATAACTTATCGGGGTATGACGTACAAATAAATATTAATGCTTAGTGTTTGGAATATTTTGTATGATTAGCTCGCTCTTGTCAAACGGATAAGCTTTTCTTATAGTTACCCTTCACTTAGTGTACAATATTTCTTGTGAACTCTTTAGTAAGAATGGCATACTCTTTCCTATATCTTTCAAATCGCTCAATATCTTTGGGTGAAATATGTGGTAAACGCCGAACATCCATGTTGTGAGTTAAATCGTTTATTTTAACGGCTTTTGCTAACGGATCTCTACTTATGCACTTGATATATTCTTCTCTGCTTTTGGTTGTATGGTGATTGAGTAGAAGTAATGCTTTAGAAATTTTATCTCTTTCTGGAGCAAGCAAGGTGTCTTTTGATTCTTCTTCAAGCATCATTAGAATGGAGTCAATACTATTAGGTGTATCTTCATTTGCATCATGAAGATATCCAACAACCTTTTCCTGCCATGTTTTTCCCAAGGAGGCAACGTAAGACAAGTGTCCACTAAAGTAGTCTACACCAGCCTTATCTTTTTGATCCTTATGTAGTCGCTGTGCTACTTTGGCTGCTGCAACGACCCACTTGTTATTTTCTTCCATCTTCGTCTATTTAATAACTCTTAATCAGCGACAATGCCATATTAACTCTATCCTTAGCGTCTACTCCATCAGTTTGAGGTATCTTTTCTTCATACAAAGTTTCTCCTTCTTTATTTAGTACTATAAAATACCCTTGCTTATTAACAAGTTTGTTTCCTGATGGTAACATTAGAGGATTTCCCCAATTATCCAAAGATAAATTCTCTATTTCTCCATATTTATTGTATATTGCAAGGGAAATTGCATCCCAATAACGCCCACGATAGGTATTGGCACTCATTATATTTAACTCATAGCTGTTTTTCCAGTCGTACTTTCCGTTGGTTGGTTTTGACAGTATGCAAGGATACTTTACGAAGTAATATCTCCAATCTTTAGGAGTTTCTGTTGCTTTTAGATAAGTGTCTATTCTTTCATTCAGCTCTTCTTCCGTGACTGCAGGGCTATTGTCTAACATTTCCGCAAGCACACGCCGTGTATTTTCGAATCCGCCTCTCTGGTTAGAAGGATGTAGCAGCTGTTTCCAAACGTCTTCTGCCCCATTGCCTATCTGCTTGTAATTGTTAATGGTTTGACCATAATCTCCATAAGTAAGCAATGCCCTACTGATGGTTTGTAATTCGATATTAAGAAAAGTACGAAGTTTTTCTATCATGTCTGGCTTTCCCAAATCTGCTATAGCAGTACATCCGTAAAGAAGATGATGGTCTTCTAAATGGAACAGACTATCAACATACGCAGAATGAGTTTCACACCAAGTTAGCTTATTGAGTTCCTCTTCCTTCTGCTGTCGATTGAATCCTCTGTCTTCCTTGCTGACTGAAATTTGTCCCTCTAGGATAATCTGTTCGGTTTCTTCCAAGAGTTTTTGTATACGATCTGTTCTCAATTCGTAAATTGAGTTCCACACAAGGTTGCGTAGAATCCGAAGCCTGCGACGAAATATCTTATCATCAATATGTTTACCTTCAGTGTTCCTGATAATAAAAGCATATAGCATTATTATTTTATTTATAGTAAAAGAGCTTCCTCTTCGTCCTATTCCCCGATAATTTTCACAACAGTCCTTAAACAAGTTGGTATTCCAATCGTAAACTTTTACTTTAGACTCTTCATATTTGGAATTTGCAAGGTAACTGCTGAAATACTTATCAATATCCCCAATCTCACACCAACAATCAAAGTATCTTTCCAATAAATTGATATTCTGGTTATCTTCATCTTTGTAAACCGATATCATTTCAAAATAACTATTACCAGTATCAAAATCTTGATCTGCCCCAATAATATCGGTACCCTTCTTGATACATATAATGTCTGTAACAAAATGAAAATAAGCAAGAAACTCTTCGTCAATAATATTGTTATCTCCTCGGTAAGGCCATAGCATATTAGTCCAGTCTTTGTCTATTTTCAGGCTGAAATCTTCCCGTTTTATCAAATTTGTCAGCTCTGCCTTGAAATGTTCAAAATCTGTAAGAGGCTTCCCGCGTGAATTCATCTTGATATAAATATCATCAGTAACCCCCATATCCTCAAGGGTTCTAAAACAGAAAGTAATCTTCTTATTCTTGCATATTTCCTCCCATAGGTCATCTATATCATGGAAAGTAAGCGCAATATCATCCAACATTTGAAGCATAGATATCACAGTAGAATCGTTATCCCAAGATAGCGAGTACCACGCCTCGTTATGTATCTGTGCTGAAATAGGGTCTTTACTTTCAGAGACAGGAGTAAACTCTTGCAAATGTTCGCAAAAGCGCCGTGCGCTGATACGAGTTGAATATGTAAACTTACCCAAACACTCCCATTCCTCTTTTGCTATGCCATCGCGCTTGGCTGCATACCAATGTAATAGAAACAGAGTGGTAAGCCGTTGCTGACCATCCAAAGGAATAAGCTTCTTATCCTTTGTAAGACTTCCATAAATGAAATCTAGACTTATCCCTTTTCCTTTTACAGCCTCATGCAAAGCTTGCAGGAATCTACCACGCTTTTTTGCTTCTTGTTTGCGTCCTTGGGCATAATCTCGCTGGATAAGAGGTATTTCTATGCCATTTAACTCTTGTTGGCACACATCTATAAAGCTATATTGTTTCATTTATTCTTCAGTTATTGAGGTTAGATATGGGGACAGGACTTCGCTTATTGCAGCCATATAGGCTTCGCGGTCGTTTTCGTCCCATGAATGTAATTGCGAGTTTATTTCACTATTATAGTATTTGAGGAATACCATGCGTGTGCAATATGGAATGAAGTGTCCCTTTTTATCCATCTCGATGATTTGCTGCCGTTTTACTTCAAACACAGAATTGTTCAAAGCTGCATTATCAGCACAGTTGAGTAGAGCCATATTAGATAGATTATCTATATATTCGCCATTATCCTCTTCTGAAAAGAAGCTAAACACATCTCGCTGGAGAGTGGTAAACAATTCTCTGCTCACTACTTCTAAGTTAAGAGCTTCTGTTATTCTTGATTCTAACTCTTTAATATCTTCGCTATTTCCTTTTGGCAAAACTTCGTAATGAAGCCTTAACCATTCTTTTCGCTTCTCGCTTGTGTTCAAGGTTTCAGCATTCTGAGCATGTATATGTTCCAGACTCCATTTTACACCATTTGCCTTATATTTATCAAAGGGGAAGCGCAGACTGTCATCATCGTTCTTCATTATTGAGATAATGTTGAAAAGGAGCAATACATTATGAATGTCTTGGTAATTATCGTGATAATTTAAGTTCTCCAGCGATTCTATATCTTTAAGACTTTCTTTTATCTTGCAGTCAATATAGCTACTTACCTCCGACTTCTTCATCTCTTTTGTTTCATTAAGCAAACGGCGAAGGCTTTCTTGGTTTAATGCAACAAGATATCCAACCTTATGGAATAATTCTCTGCTCTCATACCATTCTTTTAGTTGCTCATAAAAGGCTATAATGCTATTCCATACATCTATCTTATTCCCTTGTTCATTAATGCGCTGATTGAAGAAAAAGAAGGTTGCATACTTATCTTTCGTTTTTCGTCCACCAGCCATCATGTCAAATAGCAATTCTATTCGGTTTGGGTATTCTTTTGGATTATAATTGGTAAGAAATGCCCAGAAAGCCGGAGAGTGTAATTCTTTTTCGATATTATCCCACTCTGCCGCTATTTCTAATTGTCTACCATTAGTCAATCCGCAATTTCTACTTAAAAACAATGCTCTTACCAACTCTGAGTTAGTGAGAGGGATACGACCAATATTTAATCGGGTAAAAAGTTCTACCCCGCTAACATTTTCATCCGGTTCGTACCATATAATTTTCACATTATCGTTAAGTTGCTGATAAAAATTAATACATACCCCCAATAAGTCTTCACCATTCTTTTGCTTCTTTTCAAACCAACCTTCAATTGTTTCAAAAGCATTGGCAATGAAAAAGAAATCTATGTTGTCTTCTTTCTTACTAAAGTCTATATTTTGAAGATAATCATGTGTTTCCTTTCGGGTTTCATAAGTAATATCATAGCGAATACGGGCACTAGGAAGCTGTTTACGCAGATAACTAAGTATTAGATAAAGCGTAGTAAGTCGTTGCTGCCCATCGATTAGTTCGTAATTATTTTTGCCGATAGCCTTTACGACAATTGGCTGGAGATAATAATTCTGCCCATGTTGCTTGCCGTTTTCCGTAATATCATTTAATAGTAGTTCTACTTCTGATGTTCCCCATCTATAGCCACGCTGATAGTCTGGAACAAAAAAACTGCCTTCAATTTTCAGTATACCTTTAGGTTCAAATTCCATATTTGCCTTATTTATTTCTAATGAGCAAAGGTAATAAATTAGCCTCAATAAAACAAAAAACTCTGAGTATTAACATAAAGGGCTGGGCTTTATTCTTGGTTTCACAACAAAGGCACTTAAATCTGATAGCGTGCGATGACGAGTTTATCTCTGAAAGTGTGATTTTAGGCTGCTGTTTTACACTTAGTGAGCCCTTATGATCTCCTCACATTTCCTGATACTTCCCACTGCGTCCCTGCCTTTTGGAATAACATCAAAAGTCCTCTACTTTTGCATCGTCGGACCTGACTGAATGCCCTATGCGCAAGGGCGAGTTATTCATTTCAAAACAATTGAATTATGACGATAAACGAATTACTGGACAAGCCTGTTTGGCAGATGACTGGTGAAGAATTACTTTTCCTTGCACAACACGGTAATATATCCACGAGCAGGGAATCAACAAAGGCTTCTTCCTCCAAAGAAGAAAAGCGATATGTGTACGGGTTGGCTGGCATTGCACGCCTCTTCGGCTGTAGTTTGCCTACGGCTAACCGTATCAAGCAGAGTGGTAAAATCAATCGTGCTATTACACAAGTAGGACGCAAGATTATTGTTGATGCTGACCTTGCACTGGAATTGGCAGGGCGAAAGACAGGAGGACGATGATGAATACAACTGATTATGAAAACATTTGGCAAAAGTCGCTCATTCATGTAACCGATGAGTTTGCACTTCCTCCAGTTGTACTGCAAGCAGGCGAAGCTATTATTGGCACACTGGGCAACTTCAGTGTATCGACAGGTAAGGCGAAAGCTAAGAAGACTTTCAACGTGAGTGCAATCGTAGCTGCAGCTCTTATCAATGGAAAGGTGCTGGAATATCAAGCATCATTTCCTGAGAGTAAACGCACAATTCTTTACTTTGATACGGAACAAAGTCCTTATCATTGCCAACTTGTGATGCAACGTATTTTGAGATTGGCAAAACTGCCGATAGACAAGGAACCGCAGAATTTGAAGTTCAGTCATCTTAGAGCCATTGCTGACCCTAATGAACGCAGAGAAATCATTCGTTATGCCATTTACAATACACCCAATGTGGGTTTGGTAGTCATTGACGGCATTCGGGATTTGATGCTCGACATCAACAATTCAACGGAGGCAACCAAGTTAGTGGGTGACCTGATGCAATGGACGAGCGAGCAAAACATCCACATTCAAACCGTGCTACACCTCAATAAGGGCGACGATAACGCACGAGGACATATTGGGACGGAACTCAACAACAAGGCTGAAACAGTTCTTCAAATCATGAGGGATAACACTATGCCAGAACGTAGTATTGTTGCACCCTCCATCATCCGCTCCAAACCCTTTGAAAAGTTTGCCTTTCGGCTCAAGGAGGCTGAAGATGAGATTTGCATTCCCCCAATAGACCCCTCATATTCGGACAATGAGCGGAAGCTACATCGCTTCTCCTATCAAGAGTTAAGCACTAACGAACATCGAAAGGCATTGGAACAGGTCTTCTCTACAAATGAAGTCTTGCCATATAGTAAACTTATCGTGGCTCTCAAAGAGGCTTATGCTAAGATTGTGGGGCTATCCTATGGGCAAACTAAACTCAAGGAACTTTTGCAATTCTTGCTCAACAAAGGCATAGTGGTTAAGGAAGAACGAGGAAAATATCGGCTCAGCCATAATTCTCTACAATAAAACCTTTGGTCGGTCGGACACAGGCTATATATACCTGAATCAATCCGACCAAAGAGAAACAAACTTGGTCGGACGTAAAGGTGTGCCTATAGTGTACGACTGTCCGACCAATCCTAAGCCCTTCAGCCTCCAAAAGAAAAAGGCTGAGAGTTATTCATTTCAAACATCAAAACAAAATCACAATGGAAATACAAAATATCAAGCAAATCTCTATCACAGATTATTTGCAGCAACAGGGTTATTCACCTGCACGAGTACAAGGTATTCACTTTTGGTACTGCTCTCCGCTGCGCAACGAAAGTACACCATCATTCAAAGTAAATACAGAGCGTAATCAATGGTATGACTTCGGAACTGGCGAACATGGAGACATCATTGACCTTGTATGCGCTTTACATCGTTGCACTATCAGCGAAGCCATCAGGCTTTTGAGTGGTGCTAAACAAGTAGCGCATCAAGAATTTTCTTTTGGCGGTAAGAGAAAATTCTCTGAGCGCAAGTTGGAAATCCTATCTGCGCAACCGCTCTCCAATCCCTATTTGCTCCGCTATCTCGCAGCACGTGCTATTCCTCTTCCCGTAGCCAGCGCCTACTGCTCGGAAGTTCTATTCCAAAATATGAAACGAACATACTATGCCATTGGATTTGCAAACGATGCTTGGGGATGGGAAATCCGCAATATGTATTTCAAAGGATGTGTCGCACCGAAGGCTGTTACGACGATTAAAAGAGGAACCGACCGCCTACAAATCTTTGAGGGCTTCATGGATTTTCTCTCATGGCAAACGCTCCATCCTTCTTCAACCTGTGATGCCATCGTTCTTAACTCTTTGGCACTTTTGCCACGCATCAGAGAACAGATAGTGGGCTATAAAGAAGTGGAAAGTTTTCTGGATAATGACGATGCCGGGCGCAAATCTTTTGCAGTTTTGAGGCAAATGTTTCTGCAGGTCGTTGATGGCTCAGCACGCTATCGAGAGCATAAGGACCTCAACGAATGGCTCGTTGCTCAATCCAAAATCAAAGAGAAACAGGTGTTATTACCGACCACGAAACGTGGCATCAGAAGATAGCGTGTATTTGGGAAGCAAGTTTGTGTTTTGAGTATCTCAAAACCTACTTGCTCCCATCGTTGGGAGGACAAATCCCGCTGGTCTCATCAACAGAAAGAACGATTATGGAACAGAAGAATAAAGGTGGACGCCCCACCAAGACTCTATCAGAGAAACGGAAATACCAAGTGCTTCTCCGGCTTAATACGATGGAGTACTATACCCTGCTGGGAAAAGCACGAGAGGCTTCTATCACTCGTACTGAGTTTTTACGTCGGCTCATTGCAAAAGCAGAAGTAAAGAGCCGAATCAAACCCGAAGAAATGCAACTCATCCGTACGGTTTCGGGCATGGCAAATAATCTCAATCAGATAGCTCATCGGCTCAATGCCTTTGGCATCTCTGCACTCAATGAAGATTTGAATGCACTGAAAGTACTCATTTATGAACTCATCAAACGCTTGAAACCATGATAGCCAAGATTATCAAAGGAACGAATTTTGGCGGGGTAGTCAATTATATGCTCAACAAGCGCGAGGGCGAAGCCAAAATTTTACAAGCCAATGGGGTGCGCTGTTCTTCGTCAAGCGATATAGCACACGACTTCAACTTGCAAGCCTCTATGCGCCCGAACGTCCAGAAGCCTGTGTGCCACACGATACTCTCGTTCTCTGCTAGCGATGCCGAGCGATTGGCAGACGAAATGATGGTAAAGATTGCCAACGAATATTTGGCAAAAATGGGCTATGGCGATACGCAGAGCCTTATCGTAAGGCACAGCGACCGCCAGCATCCACACCTGCATATTTGCATCAACCGTATTGGTAACGATGGCAAAACCATCAGCGACCGCAACGAAAAATACCGCTCTACAAAGATTTGCCGAGAACTGACCGAGCGTTATGATTTGACACTTGGAGAAGGAAAGAAGGCGGTGAACCGCCATCGGTTGCGAGGCGAAGATAAGCTGCGCTATGAGATATTCGACGCCATCAAGACTGCATTGCTACACTCGAAGAATTGGAAAGACTTTGTCTTAGGTTTAGAACAACAAAGTATTGCCACTCGTTTCAAGACGAAAGGCAATACCGATGTAGTGCAAGGTATCATCTTTGGGAAGGAAGGTTGCAGTTTCAGTGGCTCAAAGATAGACCGTTCCTGCTCTTTCTCTCGCCTTAATGCAGAGATAGAGCGAAATTCCCAACGACAAGAGCAAAGCCATCTACAAAAAGAGCCAATGGCACATCCGGTCGATGAAAACAGTTTTACTTCAGACTTTTCCGAAGCAATCAGCGAAATATTTGCGATGCCGATGCCAAGTAGTGGTGTGGATGTAGATGAACTCCGCTTTCAAAAGAAACTCCGCAATAGAGCCAACCGCAAACGTAGAATTTAATCACTTCTAAATGATAAACGTATGAACAACGAAATAGCACCTATTCTTGACATCCTTGAAGAACTCAAACAAGAATGCAAAGTCATCAGTAAAGCACAGATAGAACTGCACACTGCTCTTGCAGAACAGCCTACCAACTCAAAATCAGAGCGCAACACAACGCAAGAGACCGTACAAATTCATCTTTCCAAAGAGACGCAAGCCAAAATCAAGGAGCATCAACTTTTTGTTTTGGAGGCACTCTCGCAGTCGAGCAAGAAACTCGACCCGAAGTTTGAAACCTTGCAACAGCTCATCAAAGAGCAACAAAAGCCCGTAGAATACAAGAACTACTCACTATTCGCAAGCGTTCAATTATCCGAGCGCATACTACTTGGATTGGTTTGCGGGCTGGTCATAGTGAGTTGCTGGTTCTTTGCTATGGGAGCCAACAAACTGCAAATTGCATCCGATTACGACCTCCGCTACCGCTACCTGCGCATGCAAGGCAAAGCTACCGCTTCGGACTTTACTGACCTTGACAGCATCTTTAGCACACATCGCAATTCCAAAGCCATTCAGCAGATGCAACAAAAGGTTGTCGATTACGAGCAAGCCCTGCAACGACAAGCCGAGTTGTTGCTACAACAAGATAAGATTAAGCAAGAGCAAAAAGAGTTAAAGGAACATTTGAAAAAATAGCAAACACTCCAAGAAATTGTTTAGTACAGATTCTTGGAGTGCCTTCATTCAGTAGTTGGCTTTTATGCTTGTAGGTAAACTTATAGTTTACTACCGCGTAAAAAAATAGACCTTAAATCCTCTTTATAGTTAATAGCTGACGAATATTGTTGCTTCACCTTTCGATGTCTTGTTCTACTATCTTCGACAATTCTTCCTCAACTTCCTCTACCGTAGGCAGAGCCGATTTCAAATTCTCAGGAATAGCCTTTGAGAGTTGGTAATCGCTCACACCTATTGGCTGATCGTAACCCGAGAGTGCATATTGTGCCACAACCTTGTCGCCACCATTGCAGAGGAGCAAGCCAATAGTTTTGTTGTCGTGTTCGCCACGGAGGGTATCGTCCACTACATTGATGTAGAAGTTCAGTTGTCCCATGTATTCGGGCTTGAATGGTGTCGCTTTAAGTTCGATAACTACGTACGCGTGTAGTTGGATATTGTAGAGGATAAGGTCGGCATAGAAATCAGAATCGCCTACTTCAAAATGCTTCTGCTGCGCAACAAACGCAAAACCGCTGCCCATTTCCAAAAGATATTTGGTGATATGAGAAACCAATTGCCGTTCAATGTCTCGTTCTGCCATTTTATCTGTCTGTCCCATCATATCAAAGATGTAAGGGTCTTTCATCAGATAGTTGGCAAGGTCGCTTTGCGGTTTGGGTAATCGTGCCGAGAAGTTACTCACTTTCTTTGTGGTAATCTGCCGAGCAAAAAGGTTTGTTTCAATCTGCATTTGCAGAACATTACTGCTCCAACCATTGGCAACTGCCTGTGTAATATACCAAAAGCGTTCACCTAAAGGCAACTTACTGTTAAGCAGAATTACATGGCTTGCCCAGTTGGTGCGAACAATGGCAGATTGCTTGAAGATATCCTCTATCTTACTAATGTCGCTGTGATAGATAGCCGACAGCATTTCAGAAATCTCTCCTAATTGCGCAACAGGCTGTTGCGTAATTATATTTCCTTGAATATCTGTGGCTTGTATTTGCGCAAGAGGCTCTTGCGTAAATTGATTTAGTTTGCTCGTTAGTTGTAATATATTATCAACCGAAGGACTATTAAACCATTCTTCAACCTTACCCATTTCTGTTAGAACCTCCATAGAATAAGCCTTTGCGAACTGGCACATATAGATAAGGTTGCGGGTGGAATACCCTTTCTTGTCGGGATATTGTGAGCGTATAGCCTTGGATAGATTGTCGATAACTTTGCTTCCCCAGCCTTCTTTCTTTTGGAGGTAGAGAATAAAATGCCCCACCTTCCAATAATGGAAGAGCATATCAGCATTAGCCGAAGTAATCATGCGCACTTGTGTATGCTCAAGGTCAGTACCAATGGCTCGTACAACGAGAGATAACTCTTGGTTCTCAGTTTTATTTATTTCTTGTCTCATATCGTCTTGGATTTAT
>ERZ772967.666-NODE-666-length-26352-cov-5.436894_pt1 | contig 26352 bp, 22 predicted proteins | sample MGYA00511677_ERZ772967 | MGnify/ENA primary metagenome ERZ772967 (study PRJEB29015, sample SAMEA2737931) | human oral metagenome | biome: human oral; feature: human-associated habitat; material: dental | place: China | collected 2146 ...
CATCCTGCGCCCACATCCAGCACGTCGCCGTATATCGCTCGCGGATTTAGCGCGCTTTTTAAACTACGCTCATCGCAAACTGCAAACCAGTCGTCACGCAAGCACTCCGCAGTAAAATCCTCGCGCGCTTTGGCGTCTTTAAATTTGCTCGCGAAATCTTTATCGTGCGTCTTTTGAGATTCTAAAGACTGCGCGATTTGCTCGTCACAAAATTTAAAATTTTCACCGCTTGCGATATCGGGCTTTAAAGTATGCCAGGCTTCGTCGCTTTGAAAATCAGAATTTTTGCAGTGCTCGCTTTGAAATTTCTCCTGAAATTCCGCTTGAAATTCCTTTTTAAATTCCGCCTGAAGTTTAGCGCAGCCCTTATCTCCAAAATCGCGATCATCCCCCACGCTATGGTTAGCGGCATACGACTCTTCTTTGCTAAAAGCGCAATCCTCGACGCAAAATTCCGCCTCATCGCCTGCGTAATCCGCGGCGCAAAACTGCGCATTAAAGCCTCCATCTGTCGCGTCTTTAAATTCCGCGCCACAGCCCAGCGCCCAAGAGCCATTTTGCGATGCTGCGTTAGCCTTGCGCACGCCTGAGCTTCTTATAAAATTCCACAAAAAAATCGTATCGCTCGTGTAGCGATAACCCTTTTTTGGCTGATAAAGCCTCATCTGCGGATGTTTTTGATGATGGTATGGGCGTGATTTATCGCCACCACGATCGATCCGCCGCTTCTGCTGATGAGATCTCCGCCGACGTAAAGCCCGCTAGTGGCGGTCTGGAGATTTTCATCCACGATCGGCACGCCGTTTTCATCGTAAGCGATGCCGCATTTTTTAAGAAAATCAATCGGGCTCGTGCCGCCGATCGCGTATATCACGCGGTCAAATACGAGCTCGGTGCCATTATCAAATTTTACCAGCACCTTGCCGTTTTCATTCTCAAGAGCCTCTATATCGATACCTAAGCGCAAGATGATGTTGCCGTATTTGGTCTCGCGCATTACGTCGCTTTCGTTCGTCTCGTTTAGGCGGGTAAATTTAGGCTTGCGATAGCAAAGCGTCACGACATTGGTCTTACATAACGCTATAGCGTATTCAGCGGCTGAGTTACCACCTCCGACGACTAGAATTTTTTCATTGATCGTGCATTTATCAAGATTGAAATTTACCCGTTGCGTGATCGAAGGCGGAATTTTATAAGCGGGCTTATTAGGCTTGCCCATCCTGCCAATTGCGACGATGACGTTGCGCGCGCGGTATCCAGCCGAGCTAGTCGTGATATAAAACTCATCTGCGTGCTTTTCGATCTTTTCGACCTCACTTTTGAAATTCGTATCGATTTCGTCGCTATCTAAGAGCTCGTCGAAATAATTTAGCACGCTCTCTTTCGTGCCGGTTTCAAACGAAATAGAGCCGCGCGTCTCGCTGTCAAAGCCCTTATATTCTTTATCGACGCGCTTTTTATCTTTGTAAAACTGCCTAATCGTTTGAGAGTGGTTGTCGCCTTTTTCAAGCAGAAGCACATGCGCAAGCCCGTTTCTTTTGGCTTCTACTACGGAAGCGATGCCGCAAGGACCGCCGCCGATCACCGCCAAGTCGTAAACGTCTATCATAAATTTCCTTTAATCTTTTAAATTTCATACGAAATTATAGTAAAAATTCCATTAAAATCAGTGGAATTTCCTAGCAATTTCGCAGCTTAAATTTAAAATTTTAACGCTTTAAGATGCTTGCTTGGCTAAATTTGAAAAGACATAATTTTCTCCGTTTAAATTTTAAATTTCACGGCGCCAATCCGTTTATAAAAGCTCATGCGGCAAAAGCGGCGAATTTAAAATTTTACTTCGCCAAGATGGAATTTTGCGAGCTAAAATAAAGCGGCAAGAGCGGTGAAATTTTAAAATTTTACCGCTCCGGCAGAAGTTTTAGTAGAAGCTTTAAGGCTAGTTGAAATTTAGCGTATACTTTATGCTAAAGTTAAATTCCATATCCTTTTCGACCTTTGGAAAGCTACCTTTGGTGCGCTCGACTGCGCTTAATGCGCCCTCATCAAGCGAATCGACATTAGAAGAAGACGTAACGCGAAGACCCTTAACATCGCCACTTGCCGTATAGGTAAAGTGCACGCCTACGACGCCGATTTTACGCATACGCTGGGCATTTTTAGGATAGTGTGACTGCGCGTAGCGAGAAATAATGGCAAAAATTTTCTTGCCGACATCGCTATTGCTAGGATCGCCGCGGCTTGTTATAGCGTCGCTACCGCCACCTGCGCTACTGGAGCCGCCGCCCCCGCCGCTACCCAGCGAAATAGGCTTTGTCGGATCAAACTTCGCCGTTAAATTCCTATCGCTGCTTTGAACTTTATGCTCTTTTTTAGGCTTCGGTTTTTCGATCGGTTTTGGTTTTTCTACCGGCTTTGGCTTGGGCTTTTCGACCGGTTTTGGTTTTTCGACTACAGGCTCTGGTATAGGCTCCGGTTCAGGAATCGGCTCAGGCTCCGGTATCGGTTCCGGCTCAGGCGGAGTTGGTTCCGGTTCGGGCTCGGGCTCCGGCGGAGTGGGCTCGGGCTCAGGATCCGGTTCGGACTGATCGGAAGGAGGCGGGATATTGGGCTCATCGGAGATATCGCCCTGCTTGGCCTCATCCATTATGCTATCGATGGAAAAGGCTATCATATCGGGCATGCTAGGCGGCTTCGGTGCCGACGATAAAAGAGCAAAAACACCCACAGCGATGATGCAATGCAGCACCAAAGATACGATAAAACCTACTGCGCTATCTTTATTCATTGCTCTTTTTCGGTCACGATCGCAAATTTTTCATGGCCCGCCTTTTTTAGGACATCCATGATAGAAATGAAAGAGGAAAATTTCGAGTCTTTATCGTTTTTCAATACGACAAGATCGTTTTTATCGAGCGCGGCAATTTTTTCCTCAAGCTCATCCTCGCTTATTGCGACATCGTCTAGATAAATTTTAGATTCGCTATCCACTTTGATGGTAACTTTTTTATCCTCTTGCGGATTTTGCGAGCTTGAAGAAGATGGAAGATTTACCTTGATATGCCCCTGCGCAATGAAAGTCGAGACACTAAGCACGATCGCTAGCAGCACCAGCATAATGTCGATGAACGGGACGATATTTAGCCCGTCTCGTCTAGGAATGCTCATTTATTTAACCTCATCGTAGCGGTTTAGAAGCACATCTACCTTGCGGACGAAGCCGTTGTAGATGATGAGCGTAGGTACGGCGACGACTAGACCGGTAGCCGTAGCTTTAAGGGCAAGCGAGAGGCCTTGCATGATAGCCTTGGTATCGATACCGCTTGCAGTACTCATATCAAAAAATGTGATCATAATGCCGATGACAGTACCTAAAAGACCGATGTACGGGGCATTTGAATAAACAATATAAAGCGTCGTTAAATTTTTTGTCAGAGCCTCTTCATATAGCGCCTTGCTTTTGTAATCGCTCGCCTTAACCTTCGAATAAAAAAGTAGCCTTTCGATAGTAAACCACACGACCAAAAAGCTCATAAATCCGAGGATCGCAAAGATAATGTAATCCACGTAATGCGCCAAAAATTCCATAATGCCCATAAGCTCTCCTTAAAAATTTTAAAAATTTTTATAAATTCAGCAAAGCGCCTTGCCAAAAAAATGAGCGATTTTATCAAAAATAGATTTAATTTTTACTAAAATTTTGATGATCGATATTTAAATTATATTTTATCATTTAGCTTTATTTAATGATAATAAAGCATTCGGTGATAGAATTCTAATGATTTTAAAACGTCTTGATAATTAATATAAAATAAAGGATTAATTTTATACTATTTCACGTTTTTTAATCTTATTATCATTTAGGAGTTTCGTATGAAAAAATTTCATCTGGCTTTGTCTTTGTGCGCGGTTCTTTGCTTAAGCGCACAAGCAGACGAGAAATCAAGCGCTACGGGCACGTCCAAAAGCAAGGATTCAAATACGCAAAGCCTAGGCGTAATCGAAGTTACTAGCGATTCTAGCACGCCTAGCACCGTGGATGATATCAAAATCAATACTCGCAACGCTACGCTCATCAAAGATGTATTTCGCGACATCCCAGGCGTTTATGTGGGCGGCACCAACGGCATGAATCAAAAAATTTATATGCGCGGCGTGAGCGATCGCGGTCTAAATATCACGATTGACGGCGCGAAGCAAAACGGCAATACCTTTCATCACAACGCCGATTTACTAATCGATCCTGATCTTATCAAAGCCGTAGAGGTCGATGTAGGCGCGCGCTCAGTCGTGAACGGCTCGGGCGCTTTGGGCGGCTCAGTTGCCTTCAGGACGGTAGACGCTTCTGACATGCTTGAGGACGGTCAGGATATCGGCGCCAAGCTCAAAGTGGGCTATACGAGCAATAACGAAGGCTATTCGCAAAGTGCGATGCTCTACGGCAGAGCGTTTGATAGCCTAGATATGCTTGCTGCGTTTAAGCACTACGGATACGGCTTCGGCGAATCGGGCAACGGCAAGCCTACGGGCGGCGACGGCAACGATATAAATTATTTATTAAAAGCGGGCTATAGCTTTTTGGATTTTCATAAAATTTCGCTCTCTACCGAGCATATGCAGTATAAAGGCTTGTATCCTTTGCGCCCAGAATTCGGCTCATGGCTAAACGGACAGCTGGATAACCGCAAATACGAGCGCGATACACACACGATCAAATACACGTATAATCCAAGCGACCTGCTAGAGCTCGACATCACGGGATATTACACCAAGCATCAACGCATCGGATCGACTTCAACGAACGTAAAATGGGGCGTCGAGACCAAAGGCGGCAAAATCGGCGCTAAGAGTAAATTTGAAACGGGCGATCTGGCTCATACGCTACGCTACGGCTTTGATTACTACCGCTCCGAAAACTACGTTAAGCCCGGCAATCTACGCCCCGAGAAGGTCGATAATTATAGCTTTTATATCGAGGATGCTATGCGCTACGGCGGGCTTACGGTAACTCCTGGCGTGCGCTACGAAAGGCACGAGCTAAAGACTTACAACGGCAGAGGTGCTAATATCTCTAGCTACAAATATAAATTTGACGAAGTAAGCCCCGCCTTGGCGCTTGATTACGAGATCGGCGCGGGATTCGGAGCGTTTGCGAGCTATGCGCGGGTATTTAGAGGACCTGACGTAATGGAGAGTATGATGGCTGCGGGTACTAGTCGCGGCAGACCGCTAAGCTGGATGGCCAATGAAAATTTAAAGGCCACTACGGGTAACGCCTACGAAATAGGCGGTCGCTACAAAAGCGATCTGGCAGAAAATTCCTCAGTAAGCCTAACTGCGAAGTATTTCAGAACGGAATACAAAAATTTAATCGTAGATAACAACGCGGCGGGCGGAATCGTCGGCTGCCCGGGAGGCGCAGCAAATACTTTATGCAGGGCTAATGCAGGCGGTGCGGACATTGACGGCGTCGAGCTTTTCGCAAGATTAATATTAGATGATTTGAGCCTTGCTGCGGGCTACACCCACCAGCACGTAGAATATAAAGACCGCGTGCGCAGCGGCTCGGGCTATCTAAGCTCAAACATCATCGGCTACCGCGACTATGGCGATAAATACACCTTCAATGCCGAGTACGCAATCTCTGCGGCGGATCTACTGCTGGGCTATAACTTGCTCTTTTTCGACTCCAAAAACGTAGTCTCTGCAGCTAGCGACGAAAAAACCAAAGTGCCTAGCTACGCGGTTCACGATCTATACGTCACCTACGCTCCGGATAGTGGGCGATTTAAAGGGCTTGAGATCAACGCGGGCGTTTACAATCTCTTTGATAAAGCCTACGCATCGCACTCGCAGCGCAGTGCCGATTTCACCGGAGATTCAAATGCTATCGACTGGGAGCCTGGACGAAATTTCAAGCTAAGCGTGGCGTATAAATTTTAAAGCTTACGCGAGATGACGGTACGAAATTTTGCACGCTAAAGCGGCGAAATTTTAAAAATTCAAAACCCTTGGAATTTCAAAATTCCAAGGGTTTTGGAAATTTGAAATTCCAAGGGCTTTGAATTTCAAGCTTTTAAATTCTACTAACAGAAATTTTCTCGTAAAATTCTTGCGAATAGCAAAATTCTCATTCGCAATGAAATTCTAGCTTGCGGCGAAATTCCCAAAATTCAAAGCGATATCCGCAGCGCTTCACATCCGAAGTTCGTTTAGAATTTATAAAATTCCTCCCGCTTCAAGCGCCGTCCGTTTACTCTTCATCGTTAAAATTCTGTTTTAAATTCTACTTAAAAGGAGAGCCTTTGTTAAATTCTACTAAAAACGCCATTCGCGGGGCATTTTGGACGAAACCGTTCATAGTTTTAGTGCTGCTTTTGCTGCTGCTAATCCCGCTAAGCTTTATTGATAACCTCACCTACTCCCGCTCCGAAACCAAGCAGCTCGCGCAGGATTCGATCCTCACGCCGGTGGGTGGTGAGCTGCAAATCCAGGGCCTTGCGATCGTAGTGCCCTACGCAGAGATAATCGAAGCGATAGACAAAAGCAACAACGAGCTCGTAAAAAGGCGCGTAGAGAAAAATTTCATCATCGTGCCTAAAAACTACTCCCTCGCGGCGGAGATCGACCCCACCTATTTAAAGCGCGGAATTTTTCGCGTTCCGATATATAACGGCGACTTCGCGCTAAAAGCGGACTTTGAGGCGATAAACTATACCGAGCTCGGCGTCGATCCTGCGCGGCTAAATTTCGACGAAGCCGTGCTAGTGCTCGGCGTAGGCAATCAAAAATCCTTCACCGCTTCTCCCGCTTTAAGCTTAAACGGCAAGGAGCTTAAGCAATATCACGGCAACACCGAAGCTAAAATTTTCGATCGAAGCCTAATCTACAAGCTCCCCGCTTCCGCGCTGTCGTCTGATTTTAGCATCAGCGGCACGCTTAAAATCCAAGGCGGCGAGGCACTTCATCTAGCTCCGATCGCGCAAAATAGCCGTTTTGAAATTAGCTCTACTTGGGCATCGCCTAGCTTTGGCGGCGGCTTTATCGCCAAATCGCGCGAGGTAAGCGCTAGCGGTTTTAAAGCTTCGTGGGAAGTTACAGGCTTAGCTGCGGGCATTGCTCCTGCGTGGCTTGCAGATCAAGATGACCGCGTCGCTATGACGAACTGGCGCAGCAACGACGATAGAAATGACGCCGTAAGCATCGGCTTCATCGAGCCCGTGAACAACTACTCGCTGATTAAACGCTGCACGGATTACGCGTTGTTATTCTTAGCGGTGCCGTTTTTAGCGATCTTTTTGTGCGAGGTTTACACTCACGAGCGCATCCACCCGATCCAATACCTATTAATAGGGCTTGAGGACGTCGTTTTCTACCTGCTGGTGCTTTCGCTCTCCGAACACATCGGCTTTGCGATCAGCTACGCTATCTCGGCGATCGCGGTAAGCGCGATAGTATTTTTCTACGCAAGCGCGATTTTTAAAGGTGCACGCTGGGGCGTTTTCATCACTTGCGTTCAGCTCGTTTCATACGCGATCCTCTACGTCATCTTAAATTCCGAAGACTACGCCCTATTAATGGGAAGCTTGATGATATTTGCGGTGATTTCGCTCGTTATGTATTTTACGCGCAAGCTTGATTGGTACGATACGGCGATCCCAAGCGGCGAGAAAAAACAAGAGTCCGAAATTTAGCCTTTAAATTTAGCGCTAAATTTAATCGCGACGGCCTTTGGAGTTTTAAAATCCAAAGGCCATTTTAAATTTGCTCGCTAAATTTCAACTGCCAAAATTTCATCTATTTAAAATTTATCCGCCGCGGCAGATACGGAGCGCATCGTAGCGGCAAACATGGTGTGGTGGCGGCGCGTTTTAAATTTAATTCCGTTAGCGCACCGAGCCGAACGGTGCATTTTAAAATTTTGCCCTGCGAGCGGGAGTATGTCGCGACAAAGACAAAATTTAGAGCGCGCCGTTTTAAATTTTAAAATTTCATCTGCGCCGATTTTTGAGTATAATGAGCGAAAAATTTTAAGGATTTTGTGTGATACTTGCTATTGAGAGCAGCTGCGACGACAGCTCGGTCGCGGTGATGGATGGGCGCAGTTTCGAGCTGAAATTTTACGAAAAAATAAGCCAGGAGGCCGATCACGCCAAATACGGCGGCGTCGTGCCCGAGCTTGCCGCGAGGCTGCATACGGAGGCGCTGCCGCGGATTTTGCAGCGCGCAAAGCCCTATTTTAGCGAGCTTAGCGCCGTCGCAGCGACCAATACCCCGGGGCTTAGCGTGAGCCTGATCGGCGGCGTGAATATGGCAAAAGCGCTCGCGCTCGCGCTAAATTTGCCGCTCATCGGCGTAAATCATCTCATAGGCCACGTTTACTCGCTGTTTTTAGGCAGCGAGGCGCGATTCCCGATGGGCGTTTTGCTCGTTAGCGGCGGGCATACGATGGTTTTGGATATCGACGCTGCGGGGGGTATCGAAATTTTAGCGACCACCGGCGACGACAGCTTCGGCGAGAGCTTCGATAAGGTTGCAAAGATGCTAGGACTCGGCTATCCGGGCGGCGCGCTTATCGAGGAGCTTGCAAAAGGCGGCGAGCCGAGGTTTGAGCTGCCCGTGCCGCTAAAGGGCGACAGGCGGCTGGAGTATAGCTTTTCGGGGCTTAAAAACGCCGTGCGCGTGCAGATCGAAAAGCTAAAAGAGGCGGGCGAGCTAGATGAGCGGGCGATGCGCGATCTGGCGCGCTGCTTTGAGGACGCGGCGTGCGCGCACATACTGGATAAATTGCAGCGGATCTTTGAGCTGCGGCGCTTTGCGCGCTTCGGCGTCGTGGGCGGAGCGAGCGCGAACCTGCACCTGCGCGGGCTTTTGACGGATTTGTGCGAGCGGGCGGGCTGCGAGATACTTTTCGCGCCGATGAAATTTTGCTCCGACAACGCCGCTATGATCGCGCGCGCGGCGATAGAAAAGCTGCGTAAAAAAGAGTTCACGGCACCCGCAGAACTGCAAATCGTTCCGCATCTAAATCTACGCTCGGCGTTTGAGTGAAATTTTAAAATTTACAAATAGTCTGCGCTCACTAGCGAATTCTTGCGCGCTGGGCGTTTGAGTAAAATTTTATCTCGCGCTCGCTCGCGGTTGGGTTTTGGATAAAATTCACTTTGAATTTACACATCGCGCTTCGAGCTCGCGCCATGTTTTGCTAAATTCCTTTCGTGCTTGCACCGCCATCAGTACCGCTAACGTTGCACGTCCTCGCTGTTTGCAATATCTGCTAAAATTTGATCAGCTTGTTTACCCGTCATTTTTTATCCTTTCTTAATCGTGCAGAAAAGTTACGACTTCATGTTCTTTTGGAACATATTCCCTATTTTCAATACCGCCACTACCATACTCAGACAAGGCTTCATTTAAAATTTTATAAAGCTCGTCTATCGAAATATCTCCAATGTCAGAATTTACGCTTTGGAATTTATATTTGACCTTAAATGGATTTTCCGTGAAATATTTACTCGTTGTCTCATCATAAATTCGCCTTATATCAAGCTCGATATTTTTACCTCTATAATGCAGTAGCCAAATAACTTCTCCCGTAAGGCCATCTCTTGGGTCTGGCAAAGGCACTCTGCAAACAAACATAAACCAGGCATCTCTTTGTCTATCTATAACCCAATCCAGCTTATCTAGGTAGTAATCATCATAGACTATTGAGCCATATTTTAGACAACAATTATTTATAATATTTGCAACATTGTATCTTTCCAAATCAACTTTAGAAATATGCTCCGCAATAAACGCCATTCAACCCTCCTTGAGAAATTCTATAATTTAAAGTAGCTCGCTCGTATACAGACCGAACAAAGACGAGAGCTCAAATTTAACGTCTTTGTCGCTCAACAATTTATTATTCGGCACTGCAATAATGCCCGATTTAAACCTATATAATATATACTTTTTAAATTTAAATCCATTAAGCGCCAAGAAAATGAAATGATGTAGCATGGTGATTAAAAAGCATAATGGGCTTGTCAAATACGCTATTATTTTGTCACTTTTATTTTTGATATCTTTGATCCATATATTTACGTCTTGCTCATTGTATGGTATCAACGCCCAAGTTACCGATACGAGATCGTCTTTTTGCAAAATTTCGGTTTTAAATTTCATATGTTCGTCTATATGGTCGAATGCAATTTTATCATCATAAAATTTTGTAAAAAACTTATTACAAAATTCTTGATAGGCTATTTTTATCTCCCAAAATATGCAAAATAAAATTCCGAAAATCCCTAGCGTTAATGACGCTCTTCTCATCATCTCTTTATGCTGATCCAGCTCCGGCGTTAAATTTAGCAAAACAAAAGACAAGAATATAAGCACGCACATGATTTTATTTGATATAGTAAGCCTAAAAAAGTAGTCGTTTTCTATGATTATCGGCTCTTTGTCGCGGTCTTTCATAATATTTCCCCTATTTTAAAATCGCGCATAATTTTACCTTAACGACGCTGTGCGAGGGATTAAAATTTCAGCCTTGCCGCACCTCATTAAATTTTTAAAATTATATTTCTATGCATATGTCGATTATTCAAAGACAAACTTCCCGCTCGTTTTCGATAGAATTTTAAAATTTAGATTTAAATTTCTAGCCCATGCAGAAAACGCGCTTTAATCCAAAAAGCATAGAAAAACGCAGCCTCGCACAAAATTTCAAGCGCTTTGTCGCTCGCCACCTCTTTTAAATTTAGCGTCCAAAAATACGCAGAATTTCACGCCGTATAGGTAGAAAATCCAGCTTATGTAGATCCACAGAAAGAAAAATAGCGCGACCGAAAACGAGCCGTAGATGCTAAGATAGGTTTTGTTATAAAAGACGTATTGCGCGAAAACCAGTCTTGAAAGCCACCATAAAATCGATGCTACGAGCGATGAGGCAAGCACCGCTTTTGCGCGGATCTCGCGGTTGATCGCCGTAGCATAAGTAATCGCAAAGATCCCCCAAACGATTAAGTAGGGTAGAATTTTAAGCAAATTTATCCAGCTTGTAAGCTCGGTTTTATTTAGTAGCTCCTGAAGCTCGCCGCTGATATAAAACGATGCTCCAAGCCCCACAGGAGCGAGCGTCATCAGAGTCCAGTAGGTGCTTAGGCTCTTAAAAAAGCTTCGCTCGGGTGAATGCGAAATGCGCGCGATAATCGCTTCAAAGTCTCCGAAAAACAGCACCGACGTAACTAACACTGCGCAAAAGCCCGTTACGCCAAGGCTTAGCCCGTTTGCCATAAATTCCTCGATATAGTGTGCCATGCTCGCTTGATTTGCAGGCAGGAAGTTTGAAAAAATAAAGCCCATAATCTTATCGTAGTAGCCTTTAAAGCTTGGTAGCTGCATAAAAACGCTAAGCGAGACCATCAGCACCGGCAGTAGCGCCAGAATCGTGTGAAAGCTAAGACTTGATGCATGGTGCATGAGCTCGGTATCGTAGAGGCGAAAGAAATTTTTAAGTCGGTTTTGCACTTGCATAAGCGCCAGTATTAGTTTTTTCATACGGGCGATTTTACATTAAAATTTTAGAATTTCATATAAATTTGCGCAATTTTTCTTTTGTATCTCAGTATATCGTCTATGAAATTTAAAGCTAAAAAATGCGACTACAAATATATAAATTTATATCTCGAATTTAGTCTAAATTTAGGAAAGTTTTTCTAATATGCTAAAAAATAATATTAAATATATCCATAACGAAGGGAAAATAATGGAACGAAGGAAAACGATGAAATTTAAAATTTCATTAGCGGCATGTATGTGCCTGCTATGCAGCAGTTTAGCTGCAGTGCAAAGCGGCAGTAATTCTGCGCCTGAAAAATCGCAGAATATGGGCGTAATCGAGGTAAATTCCGTCGGCGATAATATCAGCGAGAGCGGCATCGACGAGGGCTTTTTGAGCAAAAACGTGCAGCAAGGCATGCTTGCGGGCAAGCGCGCTTTGGATCTTCCGTATCAGATCAACACGATCAGCAAGGAGATCATGAACCACCAAGGCGTCACCGGCTACGAGGAGGCGGTCAAATACTTCCCGTCCGCGCAGATTCAGATGCGCGGCGGCGCTACGGTCGGACGCCCGCAGACGCGCGGCTTTGAGGGCAGCGTCGTAGGCAACAGCTTCTGGGACGGCTTTTATACGATTTCGACGACGGCGATTCCGATGGCGATGTTTGAGAGCTTTCAGGTACAAAACGGCGTCGCGGGCTCGCTCTACGGCGCGCAAAATCCTGTGGGAATTTTCAGTTACACGCGCAAGCGCCCTGTAAAAGATCAATACATAATTTGGAGCGATTATATGTCGCGAAGCAACCTGGGGCTTGGTCTTGATCTATCCGATAAATTTGAAAAATTCGGCTACCGCGCGGTATTTTACGGATCAAACGGCGACAGACAACCGAAGGGTTCAAATTTACAGCGTCGCTTAGCCAGTGTCACGATGGAATTTTATCCGACGGGCGATCTTACTTTTGAAACCGCGGCGAGCTATTACGAGCACAATACTAAGGGCTTTGCGGGGCAGTTTGCCCTCGGCGTGCGAGACGGTAAGATTGTAGACGGCATGGAGCTTCCAAAGGCGGTAGATTCTTCAAAACGCGGTCTTGGGCAGAGCTTTGGAGGAATGCATCTAAAAACCACTACCGCAAGCGCGAAATTTAAATTTACGCCTACCGATAAATGGTATTTAGAGGGCGGCTTTCAGTTTCAGCGCGCCGATCGTGATACTCACGGCGTCGTAAATTACATCTTGCCTAGCACGCATCCGCAATATACGAAGCCGGGCGATTATCAAACCAGACACAGCGGCGGTGCTACGGCAGCATATAGATTTGACCTACCGAGCGGCTATCTCAAGGCCAATACGCAGTTTAATACGGGCGATATCGAGCATGATTTTAGCGTGCAGACCAACGGATACCACTGGACGCAGGATAGATATAAAAATACTAGCACCAACTACATTTCGCCTACTATCGGCAATATAAACGATCCTAAAATTTTAGATTACACTAACGCTAAGCGCGGAAGCGGGTTATATCATTTCGCAGTCATAGATATGTATAACGTCTCGGTGCTAGACGATATTACGATAAACGATAAATTTGACGTGATGTTAAGTGCATCTAAGGCGTGGATGAGGCAGGAATCCTACAATGCTGCCCAGCAAAGACTTGTCAAAGCCTATAGCGATTCGGGTTATAGCTGGGCGGGAAGCCTGATTTTCCATCCGATAGAGGACGCTAGTATCTACTACACTTACGCAGATAGCTTACAGCAAGGCTCTACCTATGTTTATCCGGCGAGCAGCCCATATGCGGGCGAGGTCGCCTCTACGTCGCCGTATCGCTCCAAACAGCATGAGATCGGCGCTAAGATCCGCGTAGCCGATATGATCGATTTTAGCGTGGCGTATTTTGATATACGCCGCCCGATCGCCTACCTAAATAGCTCTACCGGACGCTACGGCATAAACGGCGAGCAGCGCAACCGCGGATTTGAGTTTATGAGCGGCGGACGAATTACGCAAAATTTAAGCGTGCTGGGCGGCTTTACCTACATCGATCCTAAGATGCATAACGTAAGCATCGCGGGCGCTAACCGCAAGGTCGCAAACGGCATCCCTAAACTAAACGCAAATTTAATGCTTGATTACGTGATCCCGGGCACCGATAAGCTTGCGATCAGTACAAATTTTCACTACACCGGCAAGATGTATCTGGACGATCTAAACACCCAGCACACGCCTAGCTTTTTCGTTACCGATCTTGGTATCAGATACACTAGCGAGCATCTTTTGGGTGATAAGACGACGCTGCGCTTCAACGTAAATAACGTATTTAACAAAAAATACTGGGCGGGAATGTATCCTGCGAGTGCCGACGGTGCGGGCGGTCTTAACGTAACTAGCGTGCTAGGCTCGGCAAACGGCGTGACGCTGGGCGAGAGTAGAAGCTTCATGCTCTCTGCGGAGGTAAAATTTTAAAATCTAGCGGGTTTAAAATTTCTATTTGAGCGGCGCGAATGGTTATAGCGCCGCTTTTAAATTTATGAAATTTTATCGCTCTAAGCGGCGAGATTAAATTTAACGAGGCTTGTTTTAATTCATTTTAAAATTTAAGCCTCGGATTTGGAATTTTAAACCTTGATTTTAAAATTTCGATCTTTAAATTTTTAGGTCGCCGTGCCTCGGCTTACTCGCAAAATTTATCCGCGCGCGGTTTAAAATTTAGCCGTTTTTGGTTATAATCTTTGCAAAACCACGAAACGGAGAGCAATGAAACAAGTTTTAATCATCGCAAGCGGAAAGTTTGCGCGCCATTTTTTATCCAAAGTTTGTAAAATCAAAGATGTCATCAGATCATATCGCGTCATAGCTAAAAATACGGATGCTGTGCCCTCAGAGCTTGAAAACGAGTCAAATTTTTCGGTCGAGATTTTTGATCCTACTAGCATTGAGCGGTTGCGCGTGGTGCTAGCAGAAGAGGAATTTGACCGCTGCATAGTGATAATGGAGGATGAATTTGACACTAAAGTAACGCTTGAAAATTTAAAGACGCTCGCTCCGGATTTAGAGCTTTATGTGGCCGATTTTTGGGGACTTTTGCGCGAAAATAAAAATGAAGCTCACGTAAAAATCGTAAATACTCTCGCGCTAAATTCCTCGCGCTTCATCGGTTTTTTACCCGATAGCCCCGTTTTTGCTGATAATATCGGGCTTGGACGCGGAGAGATAATGGAGGTAAAAGTGCCCGTAGGAAGCTCGTTTGCGTATAAAAAAATCAGTACGCTTTCTAATGCCAAATATCAAATTCCGATGATCTATCGTCACAACAATTACATCGTAACGACACCCGGCTCGCGAATATATCCGAATGATACAATCTTGGTCGTGGGTGAGCCTAGTGCGCTGCGAGCGGTGTTTGCTGAAGTAAAAAAGCAAAGCGGGCAATTTCCATCGCCGTTTGGGCTAAATATTTTCGCGCTAATCGATATGAAAAAAATGAGCGGTGACGAGATAGCTAGGACGGTTAGGGCGCTTGAGTTTTTGGATTTGCATATTAGAAATCATAAAATTTATCTGCGAATTTTAAATCCTTTGCTAAACGACGCTTTTAGCGAGCTTAAAGCGCTGTGTGAGCGGGATAAATTTGAAATTCTCATCGATTACTCGGGCGAATTAAATTTAAAGCGCGACGTGAGCGAAAATAAAGCAGGCTTGGTAGTTTGCTCAAGCGGAGTTTTCGAGGCGAAAAAAGCAGCACTTAAAGCGCTTGAAATTCCGGTGCTAAGCCTTGGAGAGGGCGAGCTAAAAGATGTGCGTAAAAGTGTCGTGCTAAGTGCCGGCGAGCGGCTTCGCGAGGAATCAAGCATCGTCTTTGACATTAGCTCACAGCTAGGGCTAGACGTGTATTTGTATCTTTTCGGCGAGAGCGAAAAGGGCGAGTTTGCGCAAAGCTACGTGAGCTTATCGAAGCTTTTTAAGCAGAGTTTATTCGTGATTCCTTGCGAGCGACAAAATCCGATTTTAGCGCTAGGTAGCGAGCGAGATCTGCTACAATTTGTGCCATTTAATGATAGAATTTTGGCGCGCAAGCTCACATCGATTTTCAATCAGGATTTGGATCAGATGTATTTTAAACTCGGCAAAAATCATCAAATTTTTGTTCCGAGCGATTACGGGTATGAAAAGTAATCGAAATTTATGTTACAATTACCCAAAAATCAAAGGCTAGCGTATGAAAATCGATCTTAATTTAGGTAAAAAATACAGCGTTTTTATCGACGAATTGCAAGAGATCAAGCTCAAAGGCAAGGTAGCGATCATCACAAATCCCAAAGTAGGCGGGCTGTGGCTTGATTTCTTACTGCAGCGGCTAGATTGCGAGCAAAAATTTATCATCACGATCCCAGACGGCGAGGAGTATAAAAATACCGCGAGCGTGGAGCAAATCTTAGAGCAGCTTTTCAGCTCCAAGCTTGATCGCAAAAGCACGCTCATTGCTCTTGGCGGCGGCGTCATCAGCGATATAACGGGCTTTTGCGCGAGCATTTATGAGCGCGGTATCGATTTTATCAATATACCTACGACCTTGCTAGCGCAAGTGGATGCAAGCGTCGGCGGCAAGACGGGCGTGAATAATCGCTTCGGCAAAAATTTAATCGGCTCCTTTTATCAGCCGCGCGCGGTTTATTGCGAGAGCAAATTTTTATCGACGCTTCCTGCACGAGAGTTTGCGGCTGGCATTGCGGAGGCCGTAAAGATGGCGGTATGCTTTGATGTCGAACTATTTAAATTTTTCGAGACGCACGATCTGAAAAGCGCAGATGAAATTTCGCATATAATCGCGCGCTGCGTGGCTATCAAAGCTGACGTCGTAGCTCGCGACGAGCGCGAAAGCGGCGTGCGTGCAGTGTTAAACTACGGACACACCTTCGCTCACGCTATCGAAAAAATTACTAATTATAAAAAATTTTTGCACGGCGAGGCTGTAGCGGTCGGTATGGCGATGGCAAACGCTTTGGCGCGGCGTCTCGGTAAACTAAGCGGCGAACAGGAGGAGCAGATCCGTAAAGTGCTTCAAAAATTCGCGCTTCCGATAAAATTCCACGTAGAGGATACAGCAGAATTCTACGAGCTGTTTTTTCTCGATAAAAAAAGCGAAAACGGCAAGATAAAATTTATCCTGCCCGAGGGCATCGGTAAATTCTACGCTTCCAAAGAGATCGCAAAAGATGAAGTAATCGCAGCGCTGAAAGAGTTTGAATGAGAGCGCTTGCGGCTATTTTTTTGATTTTTAATCTTGCATTTTGCGAGGCAAATTCTACGCTCTCCGCCGCGCATACGCGCTTAGAATCTAACGCTAGCTCTGCCGCTAGTGAGAAGAAAGATGAAAATTCCAAGCTATCCGCGTCGCTAAAAGATCAGATCCGTGTTATTGACGATGAGATCAAAAATAATATCTGGATCTCTCGCTTTTCAAATTTCATCGGCTATCAAAATTTACAAAAGCAATCCAGCCAGCTCGAAGCGGAGCTAAAAAAGAGCGCCGGCACCGATAAGATCGCAGAGATTCAAAAAAGACTTCGCGCCGTAAAAGAGCAGCTCATACTGCTAAAAGAGTATGAAAAATCTCCGTTTTTAGATATCATCGCGATGCCTGAAACTCCCGAGCCTGCGCGCATTACAAATCCTTTTTCGATAATTTCCGGTTTTTCTACGATTAGAAATTTGCAAGCTCAAAAGATGGAGCAGAAAAACGCCATCGAAAATATTAAAGCTTTAATCGATAAACTTGAAGCAAAAAGGGCGCTATATGAGCGTTTGATGCAGATTGATACGGACGCAAGCGCTGCGGCGGAGCTTAAAAGCTTAGATTACGAGCTTAGCGAGTTTAGCTCCGCGTACGAGATCGCGCAGACTACGTACGACGTTTACGAAAAAAAGATCAACTCCCAAATCGCCGTGCAGACCGCCGATATAAAAGCGCAGATCAAGCGCGCGGGAAACATCGCCGTATGGATACTCGTAGTCATCGCGCTGTCGTTTTTCTGCAAGGTAGTGGCGAAAAAATATATCAAAAACGACGAGAATTTTTATATCGTAAATAAAGCTATCAATGTTTTAAATTTCACGCTGATCGCGCTGATACTGCTCTTTTCTTACATCGAGAATATGACGCATTTCGTGACGGTTCTGGGCTTTGCCTCGGCAGGTCTTGCGATTGCGATGAAAGATATGTTTATGAGCTCCTTAGGCTGGCTTACGATCGTGCTCGGCGGCAGCTTTCGCGTGGGCGATCGCATCAGGGTGCATAAAAACGGCGAGACCTACGTAGGCGATATCATCGATATTTCGGTGCTTAGGATGACGATTTTCGAGGACGTTACTATGACTACGTGGAGAGAAAATAAACGCGCAGGCAGAGTCATTTTCATACCGAACAATTATATTTTTACCGATCTTATCTCAAACTACACCCATAGTGGACTTAAGACCGTCTGGGACGGCATCAGCATACTTTTAACATTTGATAGCAACCATAAAAAGGCGATGTATCTCATAAAAAACATCGTGCGGAAGTATTCTAAGGGCTACACCGACATCGCTAAAAAGCAGATGGGCAAGCTTCGTTCGCAATACAGCATCAAAAATCCAAACGTCGAGCCTAGAATTTTCAGCTTTTTTGAGCCATACGGCATTGAAATTTCGGTTTGGTATATGACGAACTCTTACGCGACGCTCGGGCTTCGCAGCAACATCTCGGCTGAAATTTTAGATGCGCTAAGAAGCGAGCCCGATATCAAGATCGCCTATCCTGCATACACGCTTTTTAACGGCAAAAATTACATGGCGGCAGGCGGAAATTTTGCGGCGCAAGATCTCGGCTCCGAGCAGCAAGGCTCACAAAATTTAAACGCAGCAGCGCAAGGCGGGGGCTTTGCCACAGGAAGCGGATCCGGGAGCGAAATTTGAAAATTTATTTTAAAACGTTTGGATGCCGCACAAATATCTACGACACGCAGCTTATCAAAAGCAACCTCAAATCGGGCGAGATCACGCACGACGAGCAGGGCGCGGACGTCGTCGTGATAAACTCCTGCACCGTTACGAACGGCGCCGACGCAGACGTGCGAAACTACGTAAATAAGATGAACCGCCTCGGCAAAAAGATATTGCTAACCGGCTGCGGCGCGGTATCGCGCGGCGAGGAGCTGTATAAAAACGGCGCGGTCTTCGGGGTGTTTGGGATGTCGCAAAAGGAAAAGATCGACGAGTTTTTGGGCTCGGAGTCGAAATTTTACGATATCGGAGGTCTTGACGGCGTCGAAAAAAATCTGGTAAGCGACTACGAGGATCACACCAAGGCCTTTATTAAAATTCAAGAGGGGTGCAATTTTAACTGCAGCTACTGCATAATCCCCTCGGTGCGCGGCCGCTCGCGTAGCAGCTCTGAAGACGCGATCTTAAAAGAGGCGGCGAGCCTTGCTGCAAACGGCTTTAGCGAGATCGTGCTAACCGGCACCAATATCGGAAGCTACGGCAAAGCCGCGGGCACGAGCCTGGGCGCGCTGCTTCAAAAGCTGGGCGCGATCCGCGGGATTCGCCGTATTCGCCTAGGCAGCATTGAGCCCTCGCAGATAGATGCGAGCTTTCGCGAAATTTTATCCGAGCCCTGGCTGGAGCGGCATCTGCATATCGCGCTTCAGCACACTTCGCAAAAGATGCTAAGCATAATGCGCCGCCGAAATTCCGCGCTAAGGGATTTGGAGCTTTTTTGCGAGCTTGCGGAGCGCGGATTTGCGCTGGGGACGGACTTTATCGTCGCGCATCCGGGCGAGAGCGAAGAAATTTGGCTCGAAGCGGTGGAAAATTTCAAAAAATTTCCGCTCACGCATCTGCACGCCTTTATCTTTTCGCCGCGGCAAGGGACCGCTTCGGCGTCGCTAAAAGGCCGCATAGACGGCAAAACGGCGAAGGCGCGGCTAAAGATGCTACAAAACATAACGGCGCTGAATAATTATAAATTTCGCCTTTCGCACAAGGTGCCGCTAAATGTGCTGATCGAGCGGAAAAACGGAGAGTTTTATGAAGGATATGATCAATTTTATGATAAAATTTGGATCAAAAGCGATGAGGATTTGTCGAAAAAATGGATGGAGATAAGAGATTATGAGGTTAAATTTGATGGAAATTTTGCATAAAATCAAAAAAAGCAAGCTAAATATAATTCTGATTTTTTTAGTGCTGCTTATCGTTTTGCTCTCGATCGTTTATTTTAAAGACGATTCGCGATACATCACCGAGCGCGAATTTAGCGAGCTAGTCCGCGCAGATCAGATCAAACGCGCGCATATCGAGGACGGCAATTTAAATTTTACCTACGACGGCAAACGCTATAAAATTTTAACCGATATCGTTAATTTAAAAGAGCTGTCTAACCACGCTTTGATTACGAAGGAAGAGGATAGCGGAAGCGGCAGTATCAGCGCGATCTTGGTAATTTTTACGTTCGCATTTTTTCTCTTCGTATATTATTTTGAAACCGTTTTGGCTAGGCGCCGCAGGATGGACGGCGCCGCGCGTCAGAGCGCTAGCGCAAGCGGCGAGCTCGGCGATCTTTCGCCAAGCGTTAGCGACGTAAGATTTAGCGACGTCGCGGGCATCAGCGAGGTCAAGGACGAACTCATAGAGATCGTGGATTTTTTAAAAAATCCCGCAAAATACCGAAATTTTGGCATCAAGCTGCCGAAAGGAATTTTAATGATCGGCGAGCCGGGCGTCGGTAAAACGCTAATTGCAAAAGCCGTAGCCGGCGAGGCGGACGTGCCGTTTTTTTACCAAAGCGGCGCAAGCTTCGCCGAGGTCTTTGTGGGCGTCGGCGCTAGGCGGGTTCGCGAGCTGTTTGCGAAAGCCAAATCCTGTGCGCCCGCGATTATTTTTATCGACGAGATCGACGCGGTCGGCGGCAAGCGCGGTATTGGGCGCAACGACGAGCGAGAAGCGACGCTAAATCAGCTGCTGACCGAGATGGACGGATTTGAGGAAAATAGCGGCGTGATGGTAATCGGCGCGACCAATAAAATAAATTTGATCGACGATGCGCTATTGCGCTCGGGGCGCTTTGATAGGCGCGTTTTCATCGGGCTTCCGAACTACAAAGACCGCATCGAAATTTTAAAAATTTACCTCGAGGGCAAAAGATGCAGCGCGAATATCAACAAAGTAAGCCGCCTCTGCGTGGGCTTTAGCGGCGCAGGGGTAGCGACGCTGGTAAATGAAGCCGCAATCAACGCTCTTAAGCGCGGCAGCGATACGATCGAGCTTAGCGATTTTGAAAACGTGCGAATGAGGGTCTTTTACGGCGTGCAAAAAAGTAGAATTCTCACCGAATACGAAAAGGAGATCCAGGCGTTCTATCAGGGCGCAAAGGCGCTTAGCGCGTATTGGTATTCGTTTGATTTCGAAAAGATCGAGCTTTTAAACGATAAATTTTTAAACGAGGATTTCGAGATCGAATCCAAAACGCAAATTTTAAATCAAATCAAAGTGCTTTTAAGCGGCATGGCGGCGCTACAGATCCATAAAAACGACGCTTTTTCAAATTCCGCTAGCGACGTAAAGCAGGCTATCGCGCTGGCGCAAAAGATGGTTTTTGAGCTCGCTATGGGCGATAGTTTTACCCCTAGCGCGCAGAGCGTGAATAAAATTTTGCAAGATTGCTACGACGAGGTAAGCGAGATAATCCGCACGATGCAGGATAAGCTAAATCAAATTTCAAAGCAAATTTTCGTCTATGAGTTCATAACTTTCGAGGATGTTCAAAAGATCTGCGAATCTGATGGTGTGGAGCAAGAAGGCGTCTCCGCGCAAGAGCAGGATTTGCAAAAGCCCAAAGAAGATAGCGAAAGCTCTGAAAAAAAGCCGCAAGACGGCACGCTAAATTTCGATTAAATTTTAAAATTCCAATATAAGGAGAGGAAAATGGTAAAAATAGGTGTTTTAACAATAAGTGATCGCGCTAGCGGTGGCGTTTACGAGGATTTAGGAGGCAAAGAGATAATTGCCGTGATGGATGATTGGCTAACTTGCGAGAAGCAGTATTTTTATGAAATAGTTCCAGATGAGCTTGAGCAGATCAAAGATAAGCTGATTTATCTTTGCGACGAAACGGGTTGTGATTTGGTGCTAACTACGGGCGGTACGGGTCCTGCTCCACGCGATGTAACGCCTGAAGCGACCGAAGCAGTAAGTGAGAAATTAATGCCAGGCTTTGGCGAACTAATGCGCACAGAAAGCCAAAAGATCGTGCCTACGGCAATTTTGTCTCGCCAGATAGCAGCGATCCGCAAAAAATCTCTGATTATAAACTTACCGGGCAATCCAAAAGCGATTAAAGAGTGCCTTCTACCAGTGTTTCCTGCCGTGCCGTATTGTATTGATTTAATGGGAGGAAATTACATAACAGCGGATGAAAATAAGATAAAAATATTCCGTCCTAAACGCAAATAATTCGCAAAATTTAGCAGGAATTAAATGATTTATGATATTATTTGGGTGCAAATTTAAGGAAAAATATGAAAATAAATCACAACGATATTTTGGAATTTCATAAGTATTTTAGCAAAATCAGCCACAGCAAAGGTCGTATTCGTATTCGTGTAAGTCCCAAAATTAGGGAGTTGCGAGATAGCGTGAGCGAGGAGAGCCTGAAGGCTAAAATAGCTGCAATTCGCGGGATAAAAGAGTATAAATTTAACTCTCTAATCGGCTCGCTGACGATTCATTACGACGAAAATATTTTCCCGATGCACCTTTGGGAGCAGTTTTTAAGCGGCATCAGTTCGCCAGAGCTAGTAGCGCTTGTAAATTCCAATATAGAGGCGATTTCTTGAGCGAAGAAGCATTGCGTAGCACCAAAAAATCGCGCAAAATTTCTAATAAATCTCGGAATTTAAATGAGGCGCAAATTGCAGATATTGCTCTTTTGCTCGAAAAAGAGGCACAAATTTTACAGTTTTATTCGCTGGGTGCAGTTAAATTTCAAGATAAAAAGTTAGGAGAAATTCTATCTTTACGAGCTGGATTACTTGAGCGGATGCTAGATTTTGCAAATTCTTGCGGGCTTGGCGCCACGCCTCCTGAAAATAGCAGTGAGGCACTGGCTGCAAAAGGTCTAAATGAGTTTTTAGCCTCCGCGCTTTTGATAGAAAAAAGCTCTATGATGTTTTATGACAATCTAATTAATTCGTGCAAGAACGCGCAATTTAAAGAGCTGCTGTATAAGGCGCAGGCGGTTTCGTATAATGAAATTTTGCCGATTTTAAAGGAATTAAATTCTAAATACGAGGTTGATTTAAATTCTTTGAATTTCGCTGATTTATTAAATGAAATTTTAAAAAATCCGCAGGGATTAGAGCGGATATTTCAAAAATACGATTTGCAAAATATCTTAAATAGCGCATTTTCTAATTTAATTAAAGGAATTTTGCAGAAAAATTAAATTAGGATTGCAAAAATCTAAAAAAGTCGCTATAATATCAAAATCTATGTAAAGTTGATAAAATGACTTTATAATCTTAACACAAGGAGAATGAAATGCCGATCCCATTTCTAGCAGGTTTTGCGCTTGGTTGCGCGGCGGTTTACGCTTATAACAATCGAGATAAAATCAAAGAAGGTGCGAATAAAATCGTAAGTAGCAAAAGCGTCGAGGAGCTAAAAAATAGCGTCAAAGGCGGAGCAGAAAAATTAAGCAAAAAATCAAAAGAAATTTTTGCGGAAGCCAAAGAGGGCTTAGACGATGTTGCTGAGGCGGTAAAAAGTAAAAGAAAGTCTGGCGGCAAAAAAGCTGCGATAAGTAGCGCCAGCACTGAGACTAGCACTGCAAAAAAAACTAGAAAAAAGCCGGGACCAAAACCTGGATTTAAAAGAACTAAAAAATCCACTGCGAGCGCTAAGACTGGCGCAACACCGGTAGGTGAGACATCCGCAGCATCTACTACTCCGCTTAATATCCCGCAGATCGTAAAAATGGACGATAATTCTTCGGCTAAATTTACGTCCGCAGACGATAAATCAGAAAAATAGAGGCCTAAATGAATAGATCACTTACGACACAGCGTTCGCCGCTGGATCACGTTTTAAGCGGCGCTATAGCGGGGGCGATCGGCGGTTGCGCCGTAGAGCTCGTTAAAGCCAAAGAAGGCAAGAGCAAATCTAAAGCGATTCGAGATGCGCTGGATATTGCGCTAAGCGGCGGTATCATCGGCGGCGGCGCGATTTACAGCGCAAATAAGCTCGTACAAGGCGAGTATCTACGCGCAGCGGCAGGCGTCGCAGTATGCGTAGGCGCGCTCATTGCGGGTAGAAATTTTATTCTTAAGGTAGGCAATGAGTAATCCGTATATCACAAAAAAAGATTTGAAAGAAATTCTAGACGATTACGATTTTGGTGACAACAAATATGCTGGTGGCTCTGCGGGTAGCTTTGCCGGTGACGAAAAGCTCGGCGGTTGGGCTAAATGGATAAATGAGCGGGTAAATTCCGCACCTTTTAATAGCTCTGCTTCCAGCAATAATTCGGATAATAAAGATTCCGCCGCTCAAAGCTCAAGTGATGTAAATTCTACTCAGGGCTCCACTTTCGGTGGAATTTTTAATTCCTTGAGTGGCAGGCAAAACGCAAGCGGCTTATTTGGTAGCAACTCATTTATCACAGGTATCGTTCTAGGTGCTGCGGCGACCTATTTTCTCACCGACGAAAACGCGCAAAAAAAGCTTTTTAAGCTCATCGCAAAGGGCACCGAGATGTTTCAGATGGGCGTTGAAGAGATGAAGGAGCGATTCGAAGACGCCAAGGCAGAGATGCAAGAGTAGTCGATGCAAAATTTTAAAATTTTACACGAGACTAAAACTAGACTACGTATAAAGGTCGCGGGCTTTAAAGGGCTTGATACGAGTGTACTGCAAAAAGCTGCTGTGAGGTTTGAAGGCGTAACGGAAGCTAGATTTAACGCTAAAATCGGCTCTTTGATCCTTAGGCTTGACGCGGGTGCAAATAAGGCAGGAATTCTAAAGCAACTTGAAGTTTTAAATTTAAGCGAGCTAAAATCAATTATCCCCGCTAACCATAAAAATTTGCCAAGCAAAAACGAATTTATTTTAGCGCTTCTCGCATTAGGGGGAAATTTAATCTTCCGCACTTCGCCTTTAGCGCGCGCATTTAGCATCGTAGCGTGCGTGCCTATCTTAAAAGAGGGCATTAAAGAAAGTTTTCGTCACGGACTTACTTCAAAGGGCTTAGAGGCTGCTGCTGTTGGGATTTCGCTCGCGCGCGGAGATATCTTTGCTGCAAATAGCACCAACACTATGCTTGCTCTTGGCGAATACATGGAAGAAAGCACCGTTTATAAAAGCGACGATCTGATCCGCGAGCTCGCCCGCCCGGACATCGCCGAGACGTGGGTAGAGATAGATCAAAACGGCAAAAAGACCGAAGTCAAAATCGCAACCTCTAAGTTAAAAGTAGGCGACATCGTGGTCGTGGGCGCAGGCGACGTCATAGCCGTGGACGGGCACGTCGTAAGCGGCGAAGCGATGATAAATCAAGCCAATATGACGGGCGAATCGGTCGCGGTGAAAAAATCTCGCGGCGATAGCGTGCTAAGTGGCACGATCGTGGAGGAGGGTAGGATACGTATTTGGGCGGAAAACGTCGGCGAAAACACCTCCACGCAGCGTATCAAGCACTACATCACGGCATCTCTTAACGAGCGCTCCAGCATCGGCATGCATACGACCCACCTGGCCGACAAGCTCGTGCCGGTAACCTTCGGGCTTGCGGGCGTGTCCTATCTGATAAATCGAAATTTTATGACCGTAGCTTCGGTGCTCCAGGCGGATTACTCTTGCGCGCTTAAGCTGCCTACGCCGGTTGCTTTTAAGTCAAGCATCTCAAAAGCGGGCAAGAACGGGATTTTGATTAAAGGCGCCAAGGCTCTTGAGTCGCTTGCGGCCGCCGATACCTTCGTATTCGATAAGACGGGCACGCTTACGTACGGCAACCTGGAAGTCGCCGAGATCATATCGTTTGACGAGCGCTTCAGTAAAAACGATATTTTAAATTTAACCGCGAGCGCCGAGGAGCATTACTTTCATCCCGTAGCCGAGGCGATCGTGGATGCGGCTAAAAAGCACGGCTTTATCCACAAACACCACGACGAGGTGGAATTCGTCGTCGCTCACGGCGTTAAGACCAGCATCGAGGGCAAAAAGCTCATCATCGGCTCGCGCCACTTCCTGGAGGATGACGAGATGATCTCGTTTGCGGCGCATGAGCAGACCATCGATCTTGCGATGCAAAAGGGGCTCGCGCTGCTTTACATCGCATTTGACGGCAGACTTTTGGGCGTCATCGGGCTTAGAGACGAGGTGCGCGCAAACGCCCGCACCGTCATCGCTAGGCTCCGCGAGCTTGGCGTAGGGCAGATCGTCATGCTAAGCGGCGATGTGAAATCAAAAGCTCGCGCCGTGGCCAAAAAGCTCGGCGTAGATCGCTATTACGGCGAGCTACTGCCGACGCAAAAGACCGAAATTTTAGAGCAGTTAAAAGCCGAGGGGCGAAAGGTGGTCTTCGTGGGCGACGGCATAAACGATGCGCCGAGCCTGATGAAGGCGGACATCGGCATCAGCATGCTAAACGGCGCCGAGATCGCCAAGGCTTCCGCGCAGATCGGGCTTTTGAAAAACGATATCGAGGGCGTCGCGCAGGTAAAGGCGCTGGCCAACGACACGCTGCGGCTCGTAAA
>ERZ772967.671-NODE-671-length-26272-cov-3.353969_pt1 | contig 26272 bp, 26 predicted proteins | sample MGYA00511677_ERZ772967 | MGnify/ENA primary metagenome ERZ772967 (study PRJEB29015, sample SAMEA2737931) | human oral metagenome | biome: human oral; feature: human-associated habitat; material: dental | place: China | collected 2146 ...
AAGACTCACGTCGCTACTCCTCTTCCTCACGCGCTTTCATATTTGCCTGGTGCGGGAGCGCGAAGCGCCCCCGCACCAGGCTACCCGTCTCTGCCGATCCTCAAGCATATTAACGGCCAAAAGCACGACGGCGCTGATAGCCAGATTGATCAGTACCCATATCAGCGCGCCCCGTTCGTCGTTTGTCCGCCAGAGCTGGTACACCGTGGTCGAGATAGTGGCCGTCCGGCCAGGCGTGTAGCCGATGAGCATGCTTGTGGCTCCGTATTCGCCCAGCGCTCTGGCAAAGGCCAGCACGGAGCCGGCTATTATTCCCTGCCGGCAGGCCGGCATACGGATGCGCCAGAAGATGTAGGTATCGGACAAGCCAAGAGTCTGGCCCGAATAGGCCAGGTTCATGTCGAAGCTCTCAAAGGCGCCCCGAGCCGTCCGGTACATCAACGGAAAGGCCACAACCGTCGCAGCCAGCACACCACCGTACCACGTCATGACAAATTTAATCCCGTACTGCAGCAGAAACCGCCCCAGCGGGCGCCTTACCCCAAATATCAAAATGAGGAAATAGCCGCAGACGGTGGGCGGCAGGACAAGGGGCAACGTCAGCGCGACGTCCAGGAAACCCTTCACCGTCTTGGGCAGCCGCGCTGTGTAATACGCGGCAAATATCCCGGAGAAGAATACGAGGACGCTGCTTATGGCGGCTATGCACAGCGAGTTCCAGAGCGGGAACCAGTCCATGCCGGCTTACGAATTTTGAATCGTCGTGAACCCTACGCCTGTAAATACGGAGGAGGCTGCATCGCCGGTCAGATACTTCAGGAAGTCCTTTGCCGCGTCCATATGACGGCTGTTCTTCATGATCGCAGCCGGATAAATGACCTGACCGCACATTTCAGGCGTGGCGCTGTCCACAACGGTCAGGCCGGCGCTGAAAGCGTCCGTGGCATAGATGACGCCGCAGTCCACGCTGCCTTCTGCCACCTGTGTCGTGACCTCTTTCACGTTGGTGCCGTAGGTGATTTTGCCATCCGAGGCCAGCCTAGCCTCGTCCAGCTTGAAGTGGGCCAGGATCTTCTGCGTGTACTGTCCAACCGGGACGTCGCTGTTGCCCATGGCAAGCAGGACGTTGCCGTCGGTCAGGAGCTTCGCCAGCTGTTCAAAACTCGTGATGTTTTTGGGATTTCCCTCTGGCACGGCCAGCGTCACCTTGTTCTCCAGCAGGTTGAACCGCGTCCCATCCGCAACGAAGTCAAGGCCGTCGGGGTTGGCCTCCTTCCCTGCGGCGGCGTCCAGTTGGTTCATCTGCTTCGGGGCGGCGGAAATGAAGATATCGCAGGCTGCGCCTTCTTGAATCTGGGTCTTGAGCGTTCCGGACGAGTCAAAGTTGTAGACGAGGTTCACGTCAGGGTGCATGGCCTCGTAGAATTCTTTAATCTTTGTCATCGTCTCGGTCATTGAAGCGGCAGCGAAGACGATAAGCTCTGTCTTCGCTCCACTCTCCGCCGCGCTGGCCTTAGTCGCTGCAAGAGTGCTCGTGAGCAACAGAAATACCGCCGTAAGCGTTTTGAAATTCATTTGTTTCCCCAGTCTTTCATAAGTTCCATCAATGTCCCTTGAGCCTTAAGGAAGCGCTGACTGCTTAGAAATTCGTTGAAAGCGATCGGGGATCATCAAACCTCAGGGGGCCCTTCAGCGCTTCCTGAAATTTTCTCCCCCGCGCTTCGCGCGCCTTGATGAAGTTTCAGGCACTGAAGGGAGACCGTCCTCAACCCCTTAGCCAGTGTTTCCTTAATCCACGCGCGGTTTTCAGCTGAATTTCATTGCCTCGCCTCCTTTCGTCCAGTCCCCAGGATATCCGCCCCTGGCCTCAAATGGCTTCCACCCACACGTCGAGCGTGCCGCCGCAGACCTCGCCTTCCCGCGCAGCTTCGTCCGCCGTCAGATCCGCATGAACTAAAACGGGCTCAGGGTTATCCTCTTGAAGCATCGCTGTTGCGCACCGAGTTACCCAGGCCTCCGTGCAGCCGCCGCCAATGGTTCCGATGGTTTTCCCCTCGACGTTACAGAGCATCTTGGCGCCCACGTCCCTTGGGGCGGCGCCGTTCTTCATCACAATCGTGCATAGCGCCTTTGGCCCCGGCAACGGGTTGTGAACCGTCCCCAGAATGTCCCGCAGGATACTTGGCGGGTACGTCACATTCTTTTTTTTATTCTTGATCTGGATGATCTCTGCCATAATGGAAACGGCTATCTCCTCAGGTGTTTCGGCATGGATGGCGAGGCCTATAGGCGCGTGCAGGCCTGTCACGTCGCGGCCTTCCCCGGCGAGCGCCTCCTTCACAATCTGCACCCTTCGGTTTGAACCCATCATGCCGAGGTAGGCGTAAGGCTTTTCAAGGATGGCGCGCAGACACTCGCCGTCACACTGGTGACCACGAGTGACGATCACAAAATACGAGTCCTGTCCGCCCCGTATCTTCTCCAGAGCCTCATGAAATGGCGAGCAGAGCACTGAATCGGCCCCTGCGGCCTCAGCATTTTTCGCAAATTGGGCGCGGTCGTCGATAACGGTTGTGCGGAAGTTCAGCATCTTCCCAATACGTATGACTGGCATGGACACATGTCCCGCCCCGCAGACGATCAACTCCTTTTCGTGTCCTATCAGCTCCCCGTAGACCGACGAGCCGGCCAGGTCAAAGACGCCCGTTTCGCGCCGCGCCGTAAGGTCCGCCGCATGGGCCGTCAAAAAGCTGTCGTCATTGGAAAAATATTTCGCCGCCCCCCCTGAGAACAGGGCCTTCTCGCCGTATCCCTCGCCCCCGATCACCGTAAAGGCCACGTTTTCTGCGTTGGAATTGAGTTCGTCCAGAGCTTCAAAAAATCCCATGGTCCCGGCGTTCAGCATTTACTTTCCAAATCCGCAATTCGGGAAGACGCAGACCTTGCAGCCCAGGCAAAGACCGCCCTCGCCCAGAGACGCGATCTCATCGCGCGTCACGGGGTCGTTGGCCATGAGGCGCGGCAGGATCAGGTCGAAAATCGTGCGTTTTGCGTACATCACGCAGCCAGGCAGCCCCACGATGGGGACGTTCCCCTTATAGGCCAGCATGAACATGGCGCCCGGCAGCACCGGCGCTCCATAGGAAACCACGCGATCCGCAGCCGTGCGAATCGCCATGGGCGTCCTGTCGTCCGGATCCACGCTCATCCCCCCGGTGCAGAGCACCAGGTCCGCGCCGGCCTCCAGGAGTTCATGAATAAATCCGGTCTCTACGTCCACGTCGTCGCCCGAAAACCGCTGGCCTATGACGATTCCGCCATATTCCTCGACCTTTTGTATAACGACCGGCGTGAATTTGTCCTCTATCCGGTGGTTATAAATCTCGCTTCCTGTCGTAACAATGCCGACTCTCTTCGCAGTGAACGGCAAAACGTTGAGAATTGCGCCTCCCGCTTCCCGCCGCGCTTTCCCCATCTTCGCACGCTCGATGACCAGGGGAATGATCCTCATGCCCGCCAACTTGTCGCCGGCCTTCACAGGGAAGTTTCCGTGACGTGCTGCGATCATCATCTCGCCTTGGGAGTTCACGATATTCAGGCGCTTTTTATCCACCTTGAGGAGCCCGTCAATATCGGCTATGGCCTCTATCTTCCCTTCGCTTATTTTCCCCTGGTGCATATGCCTGCCCCGGCAGATGTCGTAGAGAACTTCAGCAGCCTCGTTCTCGTGCATCATGCCCTCGTCCATCTCCCAGATGTAAATATTCTCCTTGCCCACGTCCAGCAGCACGGGGATATCCTCCTCGCGGATGATATGGCCCTTGCGGAACACCGGCCCTTTAAAGAGGCCCGGTATGATCTGAGTGACGTCATGGCAGAGAACCTGACCAACCGCATCCTCTGTTTTCATCAGCTTCATAAGCTCAGTCTCCTGAAAGTAAACTCAAGGAAGCGCTGACTAAGTCGTTGGGGACCCCATGCGCTTGACCGTCTTCAATGACTTAACCCGTGTGTCCCCAAATGCCGCAGGTCGTCCGGTCTGTCAACGTCAAGGAGTTTCTCCGGGCTTACGACATAGTAATATGCCATCCATGGGCGTTTCTTTATCAACCTCATCGCCCCCGCATCTCCAGACAACCCCATGAGGTCATTGTAGCACACCCTTGCAAAGATTCCGGGGTTGGAGGGATGGTCCGAAAAAGCGCACCCAAAGGGTCTGCCGGAACAAAGAAACTCCCGCACCAGCCTTGCCACGTCCACTGCGGGGAAGTTCGGCTGATCGCCTGCCATGAAGAGCACAGCGTCACATCCAGCAGCCTGCGCCGCCGCCGTCCCCCATCGGATGGAGCCAGCGACGCCCTCGGAACGCTCCGGGTTGGGGACGAGTTTGACGTTATTGCGCTCCTCACGGCTTAAACGTTTCTCCAGGCCGTTCCCCTCCGTCAAAAAAATCATGGACTCAATCCTGTTTTCCTTCAGCAATATATCTCCTGCGCCAATGAGCGACGCCAGCCCGTGGCGAAAGAGTTCCTTTCCCAGGAAGGGATAAAGAAGTTTATTCCCGTTGGATGCGGGAACGCAGAGCGCCTTCGCGCTCAACGGGCCGCCGAAACGCTGAGAGAAGCCAGATGTCATGAGAATCAGCGCAACGCGCTTGCCGACTTGGGCAGCCATGCCGGAGGGGGCCGACAAAAAATTATTCCGCACGTACGTTATCGGGACGTTATGGAATTTTTCGGACGTCGACAGCGGCGCCAGGTAATAGGTATGCGCAATAAAATCGATCATGGCGGTCGTCACCGGGCTGACGGCGGTGAGACCAGGAAACTCCGCCCTCATTTTGTCAACGTCACTAAGGCTCAGGCGCTGGCACACCTCTCCGATGGGGCGGCCAATGCTGTGGAACCCCATGATGACGACAATTTCACCGGCCTCTTGGGGAATGACTGGTTCATGCGCCCCGGGAATCTTAATGGGGTAATGGTGTGAGCCGTCCGCCTCAACGAACACAGCGTCAAACTCACGGCACAACCGCACGAGCTCCGCTCTGCCTGGATATGCCAGCTTTTCGCCCTCCGGTATGCCGCGATAAACGACATCCCCCATGCCCGGTCTGTTCAGCCTGTCAGGCATGTTATAGATGTGGGTCGTGGTCGTGATGCACACGTTCATTCCGGCTCTGGCTGATTCTTCCGCTCGCTTTTCGATGTATGAGCTCTTGCCTCCCGCACCGGCGACGGCGATCATGATTGCCATAGCGTCAATACAACACGCCGCGAAGGTGCAGCAGCGCCTCCAGGACGCCGCCGCCGACGGCCAACGACTTATCCGATACGCGGAAGCAGTCGGCCGTCGCCCCCCTGGGGTCGACATCGCCGGCCTTCATGTCTTTTTTTACGCGCGTTCCGGGGGCCAGCATTCCGCGCAGCAGCCCGTCTATTGCGCAGATGATCGGAGCCCCGTCAACCTCGGCGGCAACCTCCCCTGCGCGCACAAGATCGCCTATCTGGCGGCGGGGAAGGATGACACCGTCGCAGGGGGCCCGCAGCACCCGCTCCGCCGCATAGCCCATAACGGCGCCCGGTACACCGGTGTTGGGAAGCGCAACCGCGCCAGGCTCGTAAAACGCTCTGCCCAGAGTGTGGCCGCGCTTTGTTTCCACGACGGCATGACAGTCTGCCCCCACAGTAAACCCGGGCCCTACGCCGATGACAATTGGAGCGTCCGTAATGCGGGTGCCGCAGTTTTTCTTGGCGATAATGGCGTCAATCACTGCGTCAGGGGCCAGTTCTTTTATGACGCTTCCGTTGGGGCAGACCATGACCGCTGCGTTGCCCTGGCTGGCTATGGCACGGGCTCGTTTGGCGTCAGGAGCGCAGAAAGCGTGAATATCCTCTACCGATGTCTCCCCCAAGCGGATCGCCTCGCAGAAGCTGACCGTTCGCCGCACGGCCGTAGGGTGATCTGTGTCCAACATGACGACCTCCATATGAGCGCGGATCAGACGCATGGCGACGCCCGTGGCGAGATCGCCAGCTCCGCGGATCACGGTGAGCATTATGTTTTAACGGGGGTAGAAGACCCGTTCCAGGCCCCGCCGCTGCTCGCCTCCAGTGCACTTCGAGCTGCACCGTCCCCCGGCGTCATCACCCTGATCGTATCGCCCGCCCGCGTGCGTCCTCCCTCAAGAACCCTGACGAAAACGCCCTCCCTGGGCATCACGCAGTCCCCGGTGGCTTTGCGGATCGCACAGTCCTGATGGCACTCCTTGCCTATCTGCGTAACCTCGCACAGCGCCGTGCCGATCATGAGTCTCGTGCCAACGGGCAAATCGAAGAGACGTATTCCCTCCGTCAGGATGTTTTCGGCAAACGCTCCGGGTTCCAGCTTAAAATTCACGTGTTCTTGCACGGCAGCGACACTCTCCGCACCGAGAAGGCTGACCTGCCGTAGGCCCTGCCCCGCGTGGGCGTCGCCGGCGATGCCGTGTTCCGGTAGAAGTTCTACCTCGTCCACGGGATATTTCCGTGTCCCCTTGTTCCGGCTTGTGCAAACGGCGACGACCCGCGCAACGGGTTGTCCGCATTCAGCCGTCTTTCCTCCGAGTATCTCGACGCCGTGACGTAGCGAGAGCCGTACTGCCTCGAGACATTCACAGACGGCCTTTTCGCTGCCGGGCAGATTCACTATGAGTGTACTGCCGCGTATTCCAGCGGCAGCTCGCGACAGACAACCCATCGGCGTAATCTTCATGCTGACGGAGCGCATCGCCTCGGGTATACCGGGAGCCTCTCTGTCTATAACGGCCTTTGTCGCCTCCGGCGTGACGTCCCGCGGCGCAAAGCCTGTCCCGCCCGTCGTGAGCACCAACCCAACCCGAAGTTCATCGGCACAGCGCATGAGCTCCGCTTCGATAACCTCGCGTTCATCAGGGATTATCTTTGTGTACGTCACCTGCCACCCGTCGTCTGAAAGCATACGGACCAGCGCGGGGCCGCTCCTGTCCGTCCGTTCGCCCCCGTAGCCCTTGTCGCTTACGGTGATGACCGCCGCAGTGAACCTCACTCGCCGCACGCTCCCTCTTCTCTCGTAAAATCACCGTGCACACCACCGCTCTTGGAGAGCAGACGCACATCCGTGATAGTCATGTCGCGCTGGACGGCCTTGCACATGTCATAAACGGTCAGAAGCGCCACGGACACGGCCGTCAGAGCCTCCATTTCCACGCCAGTTCGACCCTCGCACGAAACCTCCGCCCGAACCTCCACGGAGAGCCGCGTCTTGTCCAAAGCCAGGGACAGATCAACGCCGTTCAATAGAAGCGGATGGCACATGGGAATAATATCTGGAGCGCGCTTTGCGGCCATTATGCCGGCTGTCTGGGCCACGGTCAGGACGTCGCCCTTCTTAACGCCCCCACTTTTAATGAGCTCAAACGTCCTTTCGTTGACAAGAATGCGCCCTGCTGCAACTGCGCGGCGCTCCGATACATCTTTCCCCCCGACGTTTACCATACGGGCGCGGCCCTGCTCGTCAAAATGCGTGAAGTCTTCATTTGTATCAACCATTGCATCAACCATGCCCACATCTCACCCCCCTATACCGTTCATCGTCCGCCCCGCGGCGCTCATCCTGTCCTTCTGCAGATCATGCCGCGCAGGTTTTGCCGCAACCGCCTCCATGATAACGCGCTTCATTTCATCCCTGTCCAATCCGCCCCGCGCTTCTGCGGTCAGAGGCCTCGGTATCGAAAATTCGAGCGGTGAGTGCAGACACGGCTTAACGCGCCCATCAGCCGTTATGCGGATGCGATCGCACGACGCACAGAAGTTGTGGGACATGGGAGTGATAAACCCAACCCGTCCACGCGCGCGTGGGAGCTTGTACAGCCGAACATGAGATGTGAGCTCCCCGGGCTCATCTGGCAGTGGAATCAGGTGGGGCAACCGTGCGGCGGCCTCACCGGCAGTCATGAAAGCCTCGCGCCCGAATTCGCATACCGCTGCAGGCATGGGCATAAGCTCAATGAAGCGCACGTCTATGTCCTCGCTGCGAGTTAAATCCGCCAGGGCTGCAAGTTCATCATCATTAAACCCGCCTATGAGCACCGCGTTTATTTTTGTGTGAGTGAAGCCGGATTTTTTCGCCGCTTCAAGTCCTTTTAATACGTCGGACAGCATTCCGCCGCGTGTAATCCACGCGTATTTTTGGGGATCCAGAGTGTCCAGGCTGATGTTGAGGCGGCTAACCCCGACATCCTTCAGCGCTTCGGCCATGTGCGGCAAAAGCGTCCCGTTAGTTGTAAGGCACAATTCGCGGACACCCGGAATTGCCGCCGCGCGGCGGCACAGTGAAAGAATGTTTTTCTTTACGAGTGGCTCGCCGCCCGTTATGCGAAGCTTAAAGACGCCCAGCCCCACCGCTGCTTCGATGGCCGTTATCGTCTCATCCTCGCTCATCATGTCTGCATGGGCCATTTTCTTCACACCGCCAGCCGGCATACAGTAACGGCAACGGAGATTACAGAGGTCGGTAACGGAAACGCGCAGATAATTTATCCTGCGCCCAAACGTGTCGCACATTTCCGGCATTGTTGACCATCTCCCTGTCTTTATGTAGCCTAAGCGGTTGCGTTTTATCTACGTGGCCCTCAGAGCGATCCGCATCCCCAAAGAGTGCAGCCGTCTCCTCAGCCAGCCGCGGCCGTGAGGCGACGGCCCCCACAGCGACTCGCGTTCCATTTTTTTCATTCCTATCATTACAGCTCACCGCGAAATTGACAAGCGGAAAATCAATGGATGAGCGCATGGCATATTTGTAGAAAGTGCTCTTGCCGGAACGTATGGGGCTGATAAAACGAGTCAAAGGAATCGGCAGACGCCGGCGCCACTCCAGACCGTTCGCCTCGGTGTGATGGTCTAAGAAGGAACCTATGTCCATGCGTCGCGTCGCGCCGTTTTCCATGAATTCCACATTGGCGTCGAGAGCGAGAAGTGCCGTCGCCGTATCGGAGTAGTAAATTGCGCGGCAGATCGGTGAATTCGGTATCTGATGAAAGACGCTGGTAAAAGCGGAGGATAAGGGAAGCGCTGATTACCTTGAAAAGTTGTTGAAGGCGATCACGGTTTATCGAACGAAGGGTACCCTTCAGCGCTTCCCTGAAATTTTAACATGGGGCTCGCCCTCTTCGGGGAGCCTTCCGGTTGGCAGTTCTCAACGACTTGGTCCGTGTTTCTTAAAGTCAGGCTAATGAACATCCTCGTCGCTGCGGGAGAGAAGGGTGCTAAACTCTCTTCGGACGCATCCTGAAAGTCAGGCCGCTGCGACGAGGACAGGCCTCGGTTTTAAATTTTCAGAAGCTCGCCGTTCTTCACAAACTCAAAGGCCTTTTGGACGTCTGGCGCCAGCGGTCTGTCGTTCTTGTAAAGGGGCATTGTCTGCCGAAATGCCTCGTAGGCTTTGGCCGTCCCAATGCCTTGTGTGAAGCCGCCATCCAGCTTGCGAAGTTCAATGGCCTGACACGCGTGAATGAGCTCCATACCATAGATATACTGAAGGTCATGCACGATCTGGCGCAGATGTTGTGCGACGAGCGGCGTGTTGTTCGCATGGTCCTCGATGGAGCCGGCAAGCGAGAGATAGTCCATTGAACACGGGTTCGCGAGATGGCGTATCTCGGTGTCGAGTGAGGCGAAGCCCTTCTGAATCGCGCCAAAGCAGTGCGATTCGCCCCCGTCGTGACTCAGGAAGCGCGGCAGGTGCGTGAGCACTGGATTCGCGAAGCGGATCATCCTGTAGCAGGACATGCGAGACACGTGGCTAAGGACGATGGCAAGCATCTCCATGGCCGTTGTCAGCGTTGTGGTCTCGAAGTTCGAGTTGGAGACGATGCGTTGCTCTTCCAACAGGAGACACGGGTTGTCGTCCGAGCTGTTCATCTGGTTATCGAGGTATTTAGCCGCATATGCCAGCGCATCGCGCAACGAGCCATTGACATACGCTGCTCCACGGAAGCAGAGCGGATCCTGCACAGGCTTTCCGGGATACGTGTCGTAGATGTCGCTACCCTCGAGGTAGGCGCGCATCCGCGCCGCACTTTGTATCTGGCCCTCCAGCCCCCTTGCCTCCAGCACCTCCGGCTCCAATGGCGACGTGTTCCCGTTGAGCCCCTCGAGCGACAGGGAGGTTATTATGTCCCCCATGTCGGCCAGTTCTTCAATTTCTTTGAACACCAGAGCTGCCACACCTGCGGAATACGCGCTTGAACTGACGAGCGCCAGCGCGTCCTTGGGACCCAGAACGACAGGCTCCAAGCCGGCCTTTTTCTGTGCCTCCGCAGAGGGAAGCCGATACCCTTTATAGTGGACTTCACCCTCTCCGATCATTGCGAGGCCGATATGAGCGAGCTGCGTCAAATCCGCCTCGCCGACAGAACCCATTTCAGGGACGATCGGGCATATTCCAGCGTTTAGAAATTCCGCGTAGCGGCGCGCTACGTCAAACTGAACTCCCGTATGCCCCAGCAGAAGGCAGTTCAGACGAATGGCCATCACTGCCCTGACCTCAGCGTCAGACGCTTCTGGCGCCACGGCAAAAGAATGGGAATAGATGAGTTTGCGGTTGAAGTCCTCAAAGAACTCCTTTGCTATCCTGCGATCCTTGTTCCAGCCAACGCCGGTGGTAAAGCCGTATATGGGAACGTCTTTTTCCGCCAGATCATACACCAGCTTCCTGGCTGCCTCGAGCCTGGCCTCGGCCTCGGGAGCGATTTCGACCTCCGCACCGTTCACTGCGATATCCCAGACTTTTTTGACGGTCAAATTTTTCCCGGTAAGGACAATCTTCATGATAGAACCGCCCCCTTTGTCGACTATTTACCAGACTCCACGTCGTGCTTATTCCCGGCGTCTGCGAAAATCGGGCTCACGTCCATTTCCACTTTATCAACGAAGAATACCTTGACGAAGGCAACCGTCTGAATGGCAAAAATAAAAAGTACCACAAAGCCGGCCACCGCAGCCAGCGCTTTGACGCCATCGACACCCTGCGCTCCGCCACCGAAAGCGGCCATGACAATGGATACGATCCCCACCGATATCCCCCATACAGCTTTCATGTTTGCGGGAGGTTCCGTGCCAATGGGAACATTCCTCACGCACATTGAGCCAATGTTTGTGAGTGTCGCGTCCGCATTGGTGATGAAAGACGCCAAGATGACCAGAATATTAACTGGAAGAACGATAGCGCCAAGGTTGAAAGGCAGGTGCTTCAAAAATTCCCAGAGGGCCATGACTGCCCCTCCGCTTTTAATAGCGCCCACAAGATCCGCTGCTCCTGACGCCTGCATATGGATAGCACTTGCGCCCCATATGGCGAACCAGAAGAAGCCAAACACCGATGGAAGTATCCAGTTGACAATCATATACTCGCGGACGGTTCTGCCATAGGAAAGCATTGCCAGAAATATCCCCGTGACGGGCGCGTACCCCACCCAGAAAGCCCAGTCAAAGAGCGTCCATGAGCGGGTCAGCGCAGGGCCGCCTATGTCTATCGGGTCAAGGCCCCACAGCCAGAAGTTGTTGAGCCACTCGGCCAACCCCGCCGTGCCGATTCTGAGTATGTAAAGCGTCGGCCCTGTCAGCAGCAACAGGATCATCAACCCATAATAGAACCAGGCGTTGAGACTGCCGACGATTTTCAGCCCTTTGTCGAGCCCGATGTATGACGAGAACGTAAAGGCCAAAACAATGACAACGCCAATAGCGATGAACAGTGACAGGCTCTCGTCAATGCCGTAACCGCTTTTGAGGCCGGTAACGACAAGCGTAATGCACATTGCGAGCCCAGTGGCCAGCCCGATGGCCAGTGCGAGCATGGAAAGCGTGTCGATAACGGCGGAAGCAGCGGGCGAGGCGATTTTTTTGCCGAAGAGCGGTTTAAGCGTGGCGGTCACCGTGAGTTCGTCGCGCTTGTGGTAGTAAATATAAGCCACCAACAGTCCGCACATCGCGTAGATTGCGTAGGGAAAAACCGTCCAGTTGTAATACGTGCGCGCTATGGCAAAGATTGCCGCCCTGGTGGTGTTCGGTTGAATGCCCAGCGTGTCGAGCTCACCCCATACGTTCCCGAAATATATGACCGGTTCATTGACGCCCCATGTCACGATGCCCGTAGCGATGCCGCCCGTCAAAGCCATGGCGAACCACGTCCAGAAACCGTACCTGGGTTTGGCGTCGCGGCCACCGATCCTCATGCCTCCGATCTTGGAAAAACACGTCACGGCCACAACCAGCACAAGGCTTGCCGCGATAGAAAGCTGATAGAGCCACCCGAAAGTATCAAACGACCAGAAATAAAATACGTTGCTGGCCGCGGTCAGCAGATCCTTGTTGAAGACGCCGACAACGGCGGCTATGGCCACCACAACGTAGGCGGGAATAAATACCTCCCATCGGATATTGCGTTTGACGTCTGGCGCAGAGTGTTTGGAATCCATAAAAATACCTCCCCAATGTTAAGTGATTTTCTTCCAAAATCAAAGATATGTGTTCAGGCAGCGTTGCGGGATATTATTGTTCCTCCGGTTCTGTTTTCAGGGCCGAGATTATTTTTGACGGCGTCAACGGCAGGTGCGTCAACGATGTTCCAAGCGCGCGGTTGACCGCATTGACCACTGCAGCGGCTACAGGAACGGTACATATCTCACCGATGCTCTTTGCCCCATAGGGGCCGCCCGGCTCCTCGTCTTCGATGAGCATTATGTCGACGTCCGGCATGTCGGGCATGTTGATCATATGGTATTTGTCGAAATTACGGGCCTTAGGCATTCCGTCCGCCCCATACTCCAGTTCTTCGCAGAGCGCCATGCCAATACCCATCTGTATGCCGCCGTATATCTGCCCCTCGACGAAATTTCGGTTGATGCTCTGGCCGACGTCGTGTACAGCCAGGTAGCGATTGACATGAACGAACCCCGTGAGCTTGTCCACCGAGACCTTCGCGAAATGCACTCCGAACGATGCGGGATTCTTATCCGGTGCGTATTCGCAACAGGCTTCTATCGAGCGCTTTTTTTCCCTCATTATCCGACGCACGGCTTCGCTGAGCTCGATCTTATCCTCGCCTGCCAGAACGAAACCATCGCAAAACTCGGCTCTGCAGCCATACACTTCTGACGCCTCTCTGCAAAGCAACCGCACCGCGTCCGCGGCCGCGCGCCTGGCGCACTCTCCGCAGACGTAAATGACTCGGCTGGCCTGGCAGCCGACGTCAAAAGAGCTGTAATGCGTATCACCCTCCGTCACAGTGATGCGCGCAATGTCAATTCCTGACGCCTCTGCAGCGATCTGGGCCACTGCCGTCGTCGTGCCGTTGCCAAGTTCATGGAGGGGGGTGCGCAGGATCGCCGAGCCGTCGGGAAGGATACAAAACGACATCTGTACCATATCGTGATATATCGTCTTATAATAACCGTTGCCGTGTGTAGAACAGGCAAAGCCCGCGCCGATGGAGTAACGCCCATCCACACTCAGAAGAGGATGACGGCAACCCGGCCACCCAAAGCGCGAGGCACCTTCCTTGAGACACTCGATAATCCGTGCGCGCCCAATGTCCGACGCCCCGCTGGGGTCATGGTCGCCGTCATGCACCAAGTTGTCAAGCCTGAACTGGAGCGGATCAAGCCCCAATCTGCGGCACATGAGGTCGGTGTGAATCTCGGTCATGGTATGTATCTGCGGCGAACCGTATCCTCGACAGGCTCCGCCCGGTGTCGTTGACGTGCGCACGGCGCGGCCCTCGAATCGGAGCGCAGGGATGCGGTAAAGACGCGACGCTTTTTTGCCCATAGCCATCATAACTTTTTTAGTCCCGGTCAGGTAAGCGCCGGCGTCAGCCGTAACGTCAAATTTACGCGCCAAGATGCGGCCATTTGAGTCCAGCGCCGTCGTTACACGTCCGAGCACTGCCGCCCGCGTGCGCGTCGCCACCATGGTCTCGGTTCTGTTCGTGTTGATGAATACGGGACGACGCAGCTTCCACGCGGCCCAGGCGCACAATGGCTCAAAGACACACTCCTGCTTGCCGCCAAACGATCCGCCCATATTCGCCTTGATGACGCGGATCTTCGACAACGGCAGGGGCAGAACCTGCGAGATGGCGTGCTGCACGCCGAAGAGTATCTGACATGGTGTGTGAACCTCGATCACGTGTTCCGGCCTCGGTATCGCAAGGACACAATGTGGCTCGAGCGCCGCGTGGTGTATCTTCTGCGTGTATACCTCGTCGCTCTCGATGTGTGCTGCGGCGGCGAATGCAGCGTCCACGTCGCCGTATTCGATATGCCCCGGGAAGGAGGCCATGCCGTCCTCGTGTAGCAGACCGGCCATCCCCTCCGCCCTGCCGATATCCACAACGGGTGGCAGAGCCTCGTATTCCACCCTGATCTTCAGCAGTGCTCTACGGGCGGTTTTTTCATCAGGAGCAAGGACAAGACCGATGTGATCCCCCACATGGCGCGCGTGGCCCCTCAGAATGGTCTCATCAGGGAAATCGTTCTGCCCCGGAAACCACTCCCCGCTGTTGTATTTGTTTTCTGGGGCGTCGCGAAAGGTCAGCACAATGACGCCATCGGTTTTCTGCGCCTCCGAAGCGTCGATGAATTTCACGATTGCGTTGGGCTGGGAGCTGAGCAACGGAATTCCGATCAGCACATCCTGTGGAAGCTGATCTGCAAGATACCTGTAGGCGCCGCGCACTTTATCGATTGAATCCTCGCGTATTATTCGTCTGCCGATATACTTGTAATTTCTTCTGCTGTTTTCTGCCGTTTTTTTGCTTTTCACGTCGGGGTCCGATGTCTTCGTCAGCATGATCCGATCACCGCCTCTCTTGCTCTTTGAGAAAGCAGAACACAGATATCCTGCGCCAGGCCGCGCAGCGCCGACTGTTTGTAGGGCAACGTGGGGCGCCCTGGTATCGCTTTGGCGGCGAACGTGGCGAGTGCTGCTGGGAATGTCTCGTCAAAACCCGCTGCGGAAAGCGCTTCTTCCGCGCCGGGGACCCTTCGAGCTGCCAGCCCCAGCGTACCGACAAAAACCCTTGCGTCCTTAAACAGATTATCCGTACAGCGCGCGAGCACGGCGAGATTGACTCTGGATATGCTTACCTGGCTTCGACTGCCGATTTTCAAAAATGCAGAAACCCGATTGACATCCAACGGGATACGAAATTCTTTTATAATTTCGCATGAGGCGAGCGTGTTCCTGTTCCGCCCAAGGACGTCCTCGACTGGAACAATCCGTTCCCCTCCTTCCGACGCAAGGACGGCCTCCGCCCCAAGGGCTGCCAGCGCCGGAGGCGTGTCCGCAGCAGGGGACGAGTTCGCAATGTTTCCGCCCACCGTGGCCCGGTTCCTTATCTGCTCCGAACCCATCTTATATGCAGCATCGGCCAGAGCGGAGGCATAGCGACGAACGAGGGGATTCCTGTGGAGAGACGTCATCGTCTCGAGAGCGCCAATGCGAAGAAAGCCGCCTTCGGTATTCTCACCTTCCAACGAGATGCCCTGCATCTCGTCCACTGCGAAAACATCAATCACGACAGCGTCATTCGCCAACTTGGCGTGACGCTTTATCACCCAGTCAGTTCCGCCCGCGACGAGTTCCGTCCCAGGTTTAAAAACCGAGAAGAGTTCTAAAAGCGTGCGCGGGCGTTCCACTTTCATCGTTTCTCGCCCCTTGCCGCGATTCGCCTTGCCGCAGTTTCAACAGCGTTCAGGATAGGAATGTACCCAGTGCAACGGCAGACATTGCCGGCGAGAGTCCGTTTGATTTCATCGCGGCTTGGACATGCGTTCTGCAGCAGAAGTGCTTTGGTTGACAGAATCATACCGGGCGTACAGAAGCCGCACTGGGTTGCATCGCAGTCTATGAAAGCCTGCTGAAGCACGTCCAATTCGCCGTCCTTTTCAAGCCCCTCTATGGTGGTAATCTTGTGACCGTCGGCTTGAATCGCAGGCACAAGACAAGAGCAAACGGCCATTTCGTCCAACAGCACGGTGCATACGCCGCACTCGCCAGCGCCGCATCCCTCCCGCACGCTCACGAGACGAAACTCATCCCGCAGCATATCTATCAAACGTGTGTCGGCATCGACATCGGCTATTCTTTTTTCGTCATTGAGCGTTAAGGTGATGCGCGTCATTTTTTTCCCCCCCAGCTGGAGTAAGGGATAAAGTGGTAAGCTCATTCTATAATAAGTGCTCCCCATGTCAAGGACCATAAGCATATAAAAGGGACGGGAGGCCGATCGGCCCCCCGTCCTTCGGGTGCGAGGCGCGCTCTTTTTTCGGAGCGCCGTTTTTTACAGCCCGCGGTAGAGGATGACGATGAGGGCCAGCGGGATGCAGTAGGAGACGAAGAGGCTGATCCATCCGGGGATGCGGATGAAGCCCTTTGCCCCCAGGTTGCAGTCGTCGCGGTAGTTCTCGAACTTCCAGTCGAAGGACAGGTAGAGGGCCACCAGGATGGCGCAGACCGGCATCATGATGTCCCCGGAGAGGTGGTCGAAGAAGTTGAAGATGTCGCGGCCCATGATCTTGTAAGCGGCCCAGGCGTTGGCGGGGTCGGGGTTCAGGGAGAGGATGGCCGGGATGCCCAGGAGGAACATGACGAGCAGGACGCCCCAGGTGGAGGCCTTGCGGCTCACCTTGAAGTACTCGGCGAAGCTGGCGGCCGGGGCCTCGAGGTAGCCGATGCCGGAGGTGAAGCCTGCCAGGGCCGCCAGGATGAAGAACATCGCGCCCCAGATCGTCCCGCCGGGCATCTGGCCGAAGATGACGGGCAGCGCCTCGAAGACGAGGCCGAAGCCGCTGGTGGGGTCCATGCCGTAGCAGAAGAGCGCCGGGAAGACCACGACGCCGGCCACGATGGCGAAGCCCGTGTCCATGGAGATGACCCAGAAGCTGTCCATGGGGAGGTCGCTGTCGCTTCCCAGGTAGGAGCCGTAGACGACGGCCGTGGCGATGCCGATGCCGATGGAGAAGAAGGCCTGCCCCAGGGCGGCCAGCACGGCCTCCCAGGAGAGCTTGCTGAAGTCCGGCGTCAGGTACCACTTCAGGCCGTCGAGCGCCGTCCTGCCCCCCTCGACGGCGGGCTTCATCATGGCGGAGTTCACCGCCAGGACGATCAGCATGATGCCCAGGATGGGCAGGAGGAACTTGCAGGTGCGCTCCACGCCGTCCTTGACCCCCTGGGTGACGGTGATGCCCAGGGCGAAGACGACGAAGAGCGTGTAGCCCGCCATCTTGACGGGGTTCTTCATGAGCTCGCCGAACATGGCCTTCGTCGAGTCCGGCGTGGCGCCATGGAACGCGCCCTTGAGGGACTCTACAGCGTAGGCGAACATCCAGCCGATGATGACCATGTAGTAGGCCATCAGGACGATGCAGGCGGTGCAGCCCACCCAGCCGATCAGGTTCGCCGGCGTCGTCTTGCCCCCGGTGTGCTCCCTGATGCCCACGATGGGCGTGCGCTTGATCTTGCGCCCCAGGCCGATCTCGGCGGTGAAGAGGGGGAAGCCGATCAGGATGCAGATCAGCACGTAGACGAGCAGGAACGCGCCGCCGCCGTAGGTCCCTGTCAGATAGGGGAAACGCCAGATGTTTCCGAGGCCGATGGAGAAGCCTGCCGCGGAGAGGATGAAGCCGATGCGGCTGCCCCAGGTTTCGCGCTTTTGTCCAACCTGTTCAGACATGATAAAACCACCTTCCGTTGGTATCGAAGTTGCATTGAACGCTTTATCGCTTGAAGCGCGGGCCGGCGGTCGAGGCCGGCCCGCAGCGCGCCTCACAGCATGCAACAGGAAGAACGCATGAAGGATGAGGATATCCGCCATGCGTGGAGGTCATAACATTTTGCGAAAAATTTAAGCCCCCGCAGCCGCAGGAATCGCCTTGAGGGGCCTGAACCGCGCGAAAGCTTTTGAGGCGAATGAGGAACGGGGCTCAGGGGAGGGGAGCGGCTTCGGAGCCTCCCTCCTTCAGGTCGAGGCAGAGTCGGGAGTCCCTGAGGGCCCTGCAGAGGAGGTCCTCGTCGATCAGGGCGAAGTCCTCGCTGCGGCCCGGGCCGGCGTCCTCGTCGATGGCCCGCTGGGTCGTGAGCCGCTCACGGGCCTTCGCGAGGGACAGGAGGCCCGCCGCGTCGTAGCGCCTCGCGCTTTGAGCCAGGAGCAGCGAGCGGTAGGGCGCCCGCATGAGGGGGACGTTGGGGGGCAGGGGGGCGGAGACCAGCGTCCGCCCCTCCTGCAGCAGGGCCTCGGTCCTGTCCAGGACGTCGAGGGGGGACCCCTCGACCCGGTGGACGGAGGCGACCCCATGGCTGACCGCGAAGTCCGCGGTCAGCCTGGGGTTGTTCGTCACGATCTCGAATACGACGTCGCCGTCCATCGGGGTCCGCGTGACTTGGAGATCAGTCCTCAAAGATCGTCTGATCGTTGATGGGGGTCTGCATGGCCTTGAGAGCGCGCATCACGAGTTCGCGCCTCTTGGCCTTGTCGCCAGCTTCGCCCAGCTGGGGCGACCCCACCGGATGGGGGATGGCCACGCCGGGGACGATACGGTTGGCGCCCACCGTCATCATGATGGGCACGATCGTCGCGATCTGCACCACGGGGATGCCCGCCGCCTTCTCGATCTCACGCGTCATCGATGCACCGCATCGAGTGCAGGTGCCTCAGGTGGAGGTGAGGATGGCCGCGTCCACCCCGGCCTTCTTCAGCTCGGCGCCTATTTCCCTGCCGAACTTCTCCGCAAAGGCCACGGCCGTGCCCGTGCCCGTCGTCGTGTAGAAGTAGGGGTGGACCTTGGCGAAGACCCCCTCCTTCTCCAGCTCCCGCATGACGTCCAGCGGGACCACCACGTCGGGGTCCTCGTTGGCGAAGGTGCGGTCGTAGCCGCCATGGATGGACTCGTAGGCGCCCTTCATGTCGGAGAGCTTCGAGATGTCGTAGGTGCCGAAGCTCTCGGCGGAGGAGACGCGGATGTGATCCGGGTTGCCGATGGGGACGATGCCGCCCGAACTCACGAGGGCGATCGTGGCCTTCTTGATGTCCTTGACGGGGGCCGCCGGCGGGATCTTGTTGAACTTCGGCATCTCGTACTCCGTGCGGAACTCCTCACCCTTCAGCTTCTTGAGGAGCATCTCCACCGCGCGCTCGGCGCCGTTCTTCTCGTGGATGAAGTTCTTGCGGACGCCGCGGTGGATGTAGCCCTCCACGCGCGCCGGGCCCAGGGGTTCGCCCGAAAGCAGCTTCAGCGCCAGGGCGGCCATGGACTTCAGGTTCTTCCCCATGCCCCGGGCGCTGTCCGCGCAGGGGACGATGTAGGTCTTCTTGGAGTAGAGCTCCACGCCGGGGTTCTCGATGTACATGCCCGTCAGCGTCGGGATCTTGAGCTCCGCGGCCGCCACCGAGGCGATGTCGCCGCAGGCGAAGCCGTAGCGTCCGGCGTTGAAGGCGGGGCCTGCGATCAGGATGTCCGGCTTCAGGTCCCGGATGAGCTTCAGGCACTCCTCCCGCGCCTTGTCCGTGTTGTTCCCGTAATAGCTGTCGCCGCAGACGACGGTGCCGACGATCTTCGCGCCGTCGCCCAGTTCCTTGGCGAGCCCCACGCCGGGGCCAATGAGCTCCTCCTTGAAGAAGGGCGTCTGGTCGGCCTTCTCCTCGCCGCCGATGCCGGCGTAGAACTGGTTGATATAGTGAACTACACGCTTCATCGTGTCATATCCTCCTTATCTGGTCCAGGCTTTCTTAAAAATGGCTCCGTTCCCGGCCTTCCAGCCAGGGTTAGATCCACTCGCAGCCGACCTTGTTGAACCCGATCTCCGCTGTCGAGGCGATGATCGCCTGCATCTCCACGTACATGGAGCCGTCCTTGCGCAGGCTCTCGGCTGCGCCGCCCGACAGGTGAGCGATGGACTCAGGCCAGCCGTAGACGTTCTTCATGGCGGGGACCTCGAGCATCTCGTTCACGTTGCCCGTGGAAACGAAGCCCGTCATCTCGGGCGTGGCGTCGGCCAGGCTCTGGCTCGCGCCGTCCGTCCCGGCGGCCTCGTCGGAGACGACCACGGACTTGATCCCCGCGCGCTCGAAGTTGCGGGCGTTCATGCAGAGGTCCGTGTCCGGGTTGCCGTAGCCCTCCTCGGAGACGATGACGCCGTCCGCGCCAAGCTCCTGAGCGATGGAGAGGTTCATCTGGGACGCGCGGACCTTGCCCATCAGCACCGTGCTCTCCTGGGTGGGGATGACGCCCAGGAAGTTCAGGTCCTTGCCGTGGCGCGCGTAGAGGGCCGCCACGATGGGGTTGTGCACGTGGTGCCACGTGGTGTTCTTGTCGCAGGCGGAAACGCAGTTTCCGGAAACCATCGCGCCGTCCAGCACCTCGTTGGGGTGCAGCAGCGTCGGAAGGGCGGGGCGGATGTCCGCACCGTAGACGTAGGTGTCGTGCAGAAGCCCCTGGGTGATGTTCATGCAGACGTAGATCACCTTTGGCAGGTTCGGGTGCTTCTCCTTCTCCTCCGGGACGGTGCCCTTCTCGAAGACATCAACGACGTCCGGCTTGGCGTCGCGGCACTTGTCCGCCAGGTACACGCCAAGCTTCAGTCCCGCCTCCCGCAGAACCTGCTCGTACTGATGCTGCTCCAGGTCCTTGATGGGCTCCACCACCAGCACCACGTTCTGCGTGGCGGAGAAGGGCGTGTAGACCGCGCCCGGGCCGCTCATGTCGATGAAGCCCTCCTGGAAGGCCACGATGGGCCCGCAGGTCACCACGGCCGCGCCGTCCAACACGAGGGTCTTGCCCTCGCCGCAGCGGCCCATGGCGGTGTTGTTGAAGCCGGGGTAGTACCCCTTGCGGTCCAGCTTCACCCGCGGCTCCACCACGTCCTTCACGGGGATGATGCGGGTGCTCTCGCCGGGACGCGCCAGTTCGAGGTCCACCCTGGCGAAGCGGCTCTCCTCGGCGATCAGGGCCTTAGCCTCCTCCTTGTTCACGTAGAGGACGCCGTCCTTGACGCACGTCGCGCTGCCCCACTGGACGTCCTTCACCTTCACCTTGTGCAGTTCCAGTCTCATGCTGCAAGCTTCCTCCTTTTTCTGTTTTGCCGCCCCCCGCCCCGATGGCCGACGCCCGGCTTTTCGTGAGGGGTGTGGGCGGGAGGGAACAGGAATCCCTGTGGCTCATGAAACCTATGATAAATTTAGAGGCATCAGGGGGCATTATTCGACGGAATATAAATAGGCGGGATATGGAAAATTTTTTTGTTCTATTGCATAATATCGCTTGTATGAGACGCCGCTGTGGAGCGGCAGTGGATCGCACGGAGGAGGGGTTCGGGTGCGCAGAAAGACGGCGCAGGCCATCGCGGAGATGACGAGCGAGGTGCTGGGGTACGGCGTGCTGGTGACGGACGAGGACGGGGTCATCATCGGATGCAGCGAGGTCTCCCGCGTGGGGAAGCTCCACGCGCCCTCCTTGTCCGTGATGGCCAGCGGGATGCCGAACCTGACGTCGAAGGAGGAGGCGCAGACGATGGGGGTGAAGCCGGGCTACACGGCGCCCATCCTGCTGTCCGGCCGCGTGGCGGGGACGGTGTCCATCGCCGGGCTGCCCCGCGACGTGGAGCGCTACGGCCGCCTCGTCAAACGTCAGGCGGAGGTGCTCCTGATGGAGCAGGCGTTCCTGGAAAGGCGCCTCAGGCGGCAGTGGGCGGTGCAGGAGCTGGCGGAGAGCATCATGCTCTACCGGCCCGAGGACGGAGGGGGCGAGGCCCTGCTGCAGCGGGGGCAGGACCTGGGCTTTGACCTGGGGGGCTGCCGCATCGCCGTCGTGCTGAACGTCCGGAGTCCGGAGGATCGCCCTTCCGCCGGAGGGGAGAACGCCTTTCGGGAGATGGTCCTGAACCGCATCGTCAACTTCTTCGGCGGTCCGGAGCACCTCGTCTCCCCGCTGAGCAGCCAGCAGATCGTGGCCTTCCTCAGCCTCTCCTGCGGGCGGGGGATGGAGGAGATGGCCCTTCGCCTCTGCGAGGAGCTCGTGGCGCAGCTCCGGGAGGCGGGGGTCGAGGCGGAGGCGGGCATCGGACGTGGGGCGGAGGGGCTGCCGCGCCTGGCGGAGTCCGCCCACCTGGCGCGGGAAGCCCTCTCCACGGGGCGTGCGCTGGGGTTGACGGTCTGCGCCGCGCGGGACCTGAGCGCGGAGATGCTGCTGTCCTACCTCCCGGCCTGGCGCAAGCGTCAGCACATCGAACACGTGCTGGGGGACGGCATGGACGCGACGCTGACGGAGACCTTCCTGGCCTGGTGCCGCAACCCCTTCTCCGCCAACAGGGTGGCGCGGGAGCTGTCCATCCACCGCAACACCCTGCAGTACCGGCTGAAGAAGATCCGGGAGGTCCTGGGGCTCGACCCCTGGAACTTCCACGACGGCTTCGCCGTCTGGTCGGCCCTGATCCTTCGGAAGTTCAGCCGTTCCTTCAGAGCGGAGGGGGCGGGGCGCGCCCCGGAGCCCTGAGCGCGGTATAATAGTTGGCGGAAGCGAATCGAATTATTGAAGCAAACTTTTTATAAGGAAGGGAAGTGAACGCCATGATTCAGAACGTGACGCGGGACGAGGTCGTCGCCCTGCTGCCCCGCAGGCGGCCGGACATGCACAAGGGGGAGCGCGGCCGTCTGCTGGCGGCGGGGGGCTCGGCCCGCTACCCCGGTGCGCCGTCGCTCTCCGCACAGGGCGCGCTGCGGTGTGGCTGCGGCCTGGTGTCGCTGCTCTCCCTGCCCTCCGTCTGCGCCGCCTGCGTTGCGCGCCTGCCGGAGGCCGTGTGCTGGCCCCTGGAGGACCCGGACGAATGGCTTGACGTGGCCCTGTCGGAGGCCTCGTCCTTCGGGGCGGCCCTCCTGGGGCCGGGGCTGGGCCGGACGGAGGCCGCGATGCGCTTTGTGGCGGGGATGTGGGGCCGGTGGCCCGGTCCGCTCCTGGTGGACGGCGACGGCCTCTACGCGCTGGCCCTTCAGGGCGCGAGCTGTCGCCTGCGGGAGGACGTGGTGCTGACGCCCCACGAGGGCGAGGCCGCGCGCCTCCTGGGGACGACGCCTGACGCGGTGCGGGGGGACCGGGAGGGCGCGGCGCGGCGCCTGGCGGAGCGCTGGGGCTGCGTCCTTCTGAAGGGCCACGGCAGCCTGCTGGCCTGCCGGGGGCGCTCGACGGTGCAGCGGCTGACCTGGGGAGGCCCGGAGCTGGCCGTTCCGGGGTCGGGGGACGTGCTGTCGGGGGCCATCGGGGCCTTCATGGCCGGCGGGATGGCCCCCCGGGACGCGGCGCTCCTGGGCGGCGCGGTACACGGCATGGCGGGGGAGTGGCTGGCTGCGGGCGGCGTCGACGGCGTCCTGGCCAGCGAGATCGCGGACGCGATGCGCCTCGTGCTGGGGGAGCTTCGTTCGTGAGCTACCGCCATCGCCGGCGCGTGGACTGGGACGAGGAGATCCGCAAGACGGAGCGCATCCGGCGGCGGGGCCTCTTCACGAGCCTTTTGAGCTTTGCCGTGGCCGCGGCGGTCCTCATCGGGGTGAACCGCACGGGCGGCGTGGACATCAGCGTCCCCCGCCGGGTGATCTCCATCGCCTGCATCGTCGTGGCCTGCTTCGTGCTGCGCGTCACGATGCGCCACCGCGCCCGCGTGGTGCGTGAGCGGCAGGAGCGGGCGCTTCAGGAGCGCCTCGAGGGGGAAAGGGAGGAATGACGGCCCTGACCCTGAGGTCCTCCTCCGAGGGGGCGACCCGAAACCTGGGCCGGCTTCTGGGCCGTGCCCTGAGGCCGGGGGTCGCGGTGCTCCTTCGGGGGGACCTGGGCGCGGGCAAGACCGTGCTGGTCCGCGGCGTGGGTGACGAGCTGGGGGCGAAGGGCGTTCGCAGCCCCTCCTTCACGCTGGTCAACGAGTATCGAACGCCGGCCCTGCTCCTGGTCCACGCGGACCTCTACCGCCTGGACGCCGGGGGCGCGGACGCCCTGGGGCTGGAGGAGTACGTGGGGCTGCCGGACGCGGCGCTCCTGGTGGAGTGGCCGGACCGCTGGTCCTTCCCCCCACGGGAGGACGTCCTGGACGTCCGCATCGAGGCGCTGGACGAGGGCACCCGGCGGCTGTCCCTCAGCGCGGCGGGCGCGGGCGCGGAGGGGGTGCTCCGGGCCCTCGCGAAGGCGGCGCGGACCGGGTGTCCGGGCGTCGAGGCCGCGGGTTGGGAGGGGAATCAATGAGGGGCCGCGTGTTGGCGCTGGACTGCAGCCTGAGGCTGACGGGGGTGGCGCTGGGCGAGGAGGGGCGGGAGGTCGCCTCGGAGGCGCTGGACCTGGGCCGGTGCCAGGCGGCGGAGCTGCCGCTCATGGCGGCCCGCCTCCTGGAGGGGGCCGGCTGGGCGGTGCAGGACCTGGACCTCGTGGCCGTGACCAGTGGACCGGGCTACTTCACGGGCATCCGCGTGGGGGCGGCCTACGCGACGGCGCTGGCCTTCGGCCTGGGCGTGGGGCTGGTGCCCATCCCCTCACTGGAGATGCTGGCCTTGTCCTGCCCGGACCGCACGGCGGTGCTGGCCCTGGTCTACGCCGGACGCGGCTTCGTCTACGCGGCGTCCCACGGCGTGCCGGAGGGCTGTCCCGCGGGGGAGTACGGGGGGGAGTTCGTCGCGGAGTGGATGGCCTGCCACCCCGGGGTCCAGGCCATATCGGACGATCCGCAGCGCGCGGCCCGTGCGGCGGACTTGACCTTCCCCATCCGGGCGGTGCGGCCCGACGTCCGGGTGCTGACCCAGGTGGCCTGGGCCCGCCGGGATCGGGCCATTGACCCGAAGGAGCTGAAGGTGGCCTACTGCCGCGCTCCCCAGGGGATGGAGTGAAGGTGGCTCGCCCCCAGCGGGGCCGACGGGCTTTGAATCGAGTTTTTGAAATTGAATCTTAAGGGAGGAAACGCGATCGTGGCGACGGTGGAGATCACGAAGGCGAATTTTGACGACGAGGTCATGAAGTCGGAGAAGCCGGTGCTCCTCGACTTCTGGGCGGAGTGGTGCGGCCCGTGCCGGGCGCTGGCCCCTGTGGTCGAGGAGGTCGCGGCGGAGGCGGAAGCGGTCAAGGTCGGGAAGGTCAACGTGGAGCGGGAGATGGAGCTGGCGCGGCGTTTTGGCGTGAGCAGCATCCCGACGCTCATCCTGTTCAAGGGCGGGGAGGCGGTGGAGCGCACCGTGGGCGTGCAGCCCAAGGCGGCCATCCTCAGGATGCTGGGCCTGTAGGCGAAGAACGACGATCGGGCGGGGCCGTCCCTCCGGGGGCGGCCCCGCTTCACCACGGCGTCCCGGCCCGCGCTCCAGCTCCCTCTCATAACTCCAATGACCCCCATAACCCTCCATAACTTCGATAACAAACCTCATCCCCTGCGGGCTGGTATAATAGTCGCGGTCATGGGCCCGTGAGGCCCGTGCGAGGACCGAGTTGAGGTTTAGAGGGAGGTCGTCTTAATTATGAGACGTTCTTTGTGCGCACTGGCCCTGGTGCTGGTCGTGGCGGTCGCGGCCTTCGCCGCGCGGCAGGACTTCCAGCGCTTTTCGGTGGACGTTCCCGAGGGCTGGTCGGCGCGGGATATGGGCAACGGCACGGTGGCGATCCTGGCCGACGACCGGTCCGCTGCGGTCAGCGTGACGGTCAACAGCCTGGGGACCTCCACGCTGGAGGAGACGGCCCAGGCCATGGCGAAGGCCCTGGGCGGGACGGACCCGACGGTGGACGAGGACGGAGACTGCCGCTTCACCTTCTGGAACGGAGGCGTGGAGACGCAGGCGTACCTGACGGGCGGGGAGGACGAGTACATGATGCTGGCCGTCACGGGGCAGAGCGACGCCCTGGCGGGCATCCTGGGGACCATCGAGCTCCACTGATCCGTTCGGGGCGCGTTGCCGGCCGGGGAGGGCGCCCTCCCCGGCCGGTGCGTCCATGGAGGCCTGCGGATTTGGGTTCCCGTTCCTCTCTGACTTTTTCTTGATTTTGCGCGACGATTTTGCGTGCGTCTTTGCGTTTGTCTGTTGATCTGAAAAGTGACAGCTCGGAAGCGGATCAGTCGAACAAGTTTGAACAAAAAAGCCCCTCCCGCCCGGAGTGCAGAGCGCAGGGTGGGGAGGGGCTTTTTTTATGTTCCCGGCGCAGGCTGTGGCGCTTGCCTCATACCAAATCGCGTCTAATGTG
>ERZ772967.674-NODE-674-length-26191-cov-3.156872_pt1 | contig 26191 bp, 21 predicted proteins | sample MGYA00511677_ERZ772967 | MGnify/ENA primary metagenome ERZ772967 (study PRJEB29015, sample SAMEA2737931) | human oral metagenome | biome: human oral; feature: human-associated habitat; material: dental | place: China | collected 2146 ...
GAGACGGTGCCCATGCCCTCCAGAGTGCTGGAGAGCTGGGACGGGTGCAGTCCTCGTTCCCGGTAGGATTGAGCGTACATGCGGCCCGGTATCACGATGGAGATGTACTGCTCCGGCATGGTGATGTTGCTGAACAGGCAGGTCACCTCCGTGGAGACGATGAGGCCCGCATAGCTCTTCAGCCGGAACAGGACGGCGTTCACTATCGTCTCCAGCTGGCCCGTCTCCTCCATGATCCCACCGAACATCATGGCGATGATCGTCAGGGAGATCGAGAAGAGCATCCCCTCCAGCCCGCCCTTGGTGAAGAGCGTGTCGATGACCTCAACGCCGGTCTCGCTGACATACCCGTAATGCGCGCACTTCAGGATATCTCCAAGGGAAGCCCCCTGATAGATGGGGGCCAGGAACGCGGCGGTCAGAAGCCCGATGACGATGCCCGGTATGGCAGGCATCTTCATCGCCACCAGGACGATGACCAGCGCCGGCGGGATCAGGAGGACGGGACTGACCTTGAACTGGGACAGGATTCCGTCCTGAATGAGCTTGATGCTCTCCAGGCTGGTCTCGGTGCCCCCATAGCCCATGCCCATATAGGCGAACAGCCCCAGAGCGGCGAGGTAGGCCACCACCGTGGTGGGGATCATCGCCTTCACGTGAGTGAAGACATCCGTCCCCGCCATCGCGGGGGCCAGGTTCGTGGTGTCGGAGAGCGGGGACATCTTGTCGCCGAAGTACGCCCCGGAGATCACTGCGCCCGCCGCCAGGGGAAGCGGGATATCAAGCCCGACGGCGATCCCCATGAGCGCGACCCCCATGGTCCCCGCGGTCCCCCACGAGGTCCCCGTCGCCAGGGACGTGATGGAGCAGATCAGGACCGCCGCCGGCAGGAAGAGTTGAGGGGACAGCAGCTTCAGCCCGTAAAGGATCATCGAGGGGACGACGCCCGACACGATCCATACGCCGATGAGCATACCGATGATGGCCAGGATGATGATCGACTGCATGGCCTGAGATATCCCCTTGATCATCGCGTTTTCGAGGGACTCCCACTTGTAGCCCAACCACAGTCCCATAACCGCGGCCGCGATGACGCCGACGAACATGGGGATATGCGGGTCCAGTTTGAACTTGATAATGCTCACCGACATCACGACGATGAGAAAGCCGAAGGTAAACAGCGCCTCGATAAGGTTGGCCTTCCGCGGAGTCCGGCTTCCGGGCTCCTTCTTCCCTCCTCCGGGCTCCCCCAAAAATTCTTCCTCAACGGTCTGAAGGTTATCGAAATTCCCGGCGGCATCAATATTCTTGTCCATAGTCTTCCCTCTTTCCATCTCCAAGCTCAATCGCCCTTACGGGTCCCCTGCCTCAACCGCAGCGCACTTAATCTCTCGGATGCGATACACCTCCTCCCATAAGCCCCCCAGCGTACTGCCCGACATCGCTCGAACTCGAAACGCAAAATGGGCATAGACCCATTTTACGGACAGCCTCAGATCCTCGTAAGGCTATCCCTCTCCCCGCGAATGACCGGTCTCCTGACTCGCCTTCATCCTCGAATCGCCCTTCCCGGAAAACGGAACCCAGTGGTTGCGCGACCTCGTCCGGCACACAGTGGCGGGTCCCGCGCCGGATTTTCACCGGGCTTCCCGTCCATCAAACGCAGGTATTGGTAATCAAGTGCGAACTCCCTAAGGAGCTCACGAGTGAAACGGTGAAAAAGAACGCACTTCGTGACCTGGCCCTCAGTTTAACTCAACCGGGTGGAGTTTGTCAAATTTTTTAGGCAAACAGACCAAAGAATTTCAGAAACAAAGGACGCTTTTGTATCGATGTTGAACAATCGCCGTTTCTTTTCTTACCCATGGATTGAGGCGCTCAAAAAGGGCCGGAACCCTCAGGCCCCAGCCCCTGCATCAACCCGCAGGGCTCCGCCCTACGCGGCCTCGACGGACTTCACCTCGTAGCCCGCGTCCGTGACGGCCTTCGTCAGGACCGCGTCCGTCACGTCCCCGGAAAGGGTCACGAGCGCCGTCCGGTCCTCAAGGCTGACCTCCACGCCGGACACGCCGGACACCTGCGACAGCGCAGTCCTGACGTGCTTCACGCAGTTCTGGCACATCATGCCCTCCACATGCAGCAGCTTCTTCACCTTCATCACCCCCTTACCCTCGTCTCCCTCCGCGGCGCCCGACGCTTCCACGATCGGGTCCGCCGAGGCGTAACTCGGCCTGAAGCGGCGCAGGCGCAGCGCGTTGGACACCACGAACACGGAGCTGAAGCTCATGGCCAGCGCCCCCAGCATGGGGCTGAGCTTCACCCCCCACAGGGGGTAGAGCACGCCCGCCGCGACGGGGATGCAGAGGGCGTTGTAGAACAGCGCCCAGAACAGGTTCTGCTTTATGTTGCGGATGACGGCGTGGCCGAGCTGGATGGCCCCCGCCACGTCCATCAGGCTGCTGCGCATCAGCACCAGGTCCGCGGACTCGATGGCCACGTCCGTGCCCGCCCCGATGGCGATGCCCACGTCGGCCCTGGCCAGGGCCGGAGCGTCGTTGATGCCGTCCCCCACCATGGCCACCTTCCGCCCCGCCTCCTGCAGGCGGCGCACCTCCCCCTCCTTATCCTGGGGCAGCACCTCCGCCGTGACCTCGTCCAGCCCCACCTGACGCTGAATGGCGCAGGCCGTGCGCCGGTTGTCCCCCGTCAGCATCGCGACCCGGAGCCCCATGCGGCGCAGCTCGCCTACGGCCTGGCGACTGGTGGGCTTCACGACGTCCGCCGCCGCGATCACCCCCGCCAGCCGCCCCTCCGTCACGAAGAACATCGGGGTGCTTCCCTCGTCCGCCAGCTTCTGCTCCAGCTCCTTCGCGCGCTCGTCGTAAAGGCCCGCCGCCTCCAGGACCCTGCGGTTCCCCGCGCGCCACTCGCGCCCTCCCACGACACCGCGGACCCCCGCTCCGGCCTCCTGGGCAAAGTCCTCCACGGACAGGAGCTCCAAGCCCTCCGCCTCCGCCCGCGCGGTGACGGCAGCGGCCAGGGGATGCTCCGATCGGCTCTCAAGGGACGCGGCAGCCCTCAGGAACTCCCGCTGATCCATCGCGGGACACAGGACGTCCGTCACGACCGGCGTCCCCTGAGTGATGGTGCCCGTCTTGTCCAGCACCACCGTGTCGATGTCGTGGAGCCGCTCGAGGGCCTCGGCCGACTTGATGAGGATGCCGCTGGCCGCGCCCCGCCCCGTGCCCACCATGACGGCCGTGGGCGTCGCCAGCCCCAGCGCGCAGGGACAGGAGATCACCAGCACGGAGATGGCCATGGAGAGGGCGAACTCCACGCCGCGTCCCGCCAGGAGCCATATCGCGCCCGTCGCAAGGGCGATGGCGATCACGATGGGCACGAAGACGCCGCTGACCCGATCCGCCATCTTGGCGATGGGGGCTTTGGAGCTCGTGGCCTCGTCCACCAGGCGGACGATCTGCGCCAGGGTCGTCTCCTCGCCAACACCCGTGACCCGCATCTTCAGCCAGCCGCCGCGCACCGTCGTCGCGCCGACCAGGCGGTCTCCGGGGACCTTGTCCACAGGGATGCTCTCGCCCGTGATCGCGGACTCATCCACCGCGGCGGCGCCCTCCGTCAGCACGCCGTCCGCGGGGATGGCCTGTCCGGACTTGACGACGGCGATCTCCCCCCTCTCCAGCTCCTCGATCGGGATCTCCACCTCCGCCCCGCCCCGCTCCACCACCGCCGTCCGGGGAGCCAGGTCCATCAGGCGCGTGATGGCGTCCGACGTCCGGCGCTTGGCCCGCGCCTCGAAGAACTTGCCGAGCGTGATGAGGGTCAGGATCATCCCGGCCGACTCGATGTAGAGGTCCATGGAGAAGCGGGAGACCGTCGCCGCGTCCCCGCGTCCCGCGGCCCAGGCCATGCGATAGATGGCGTACACGCCGTACACCAGGGCCGCGCTGCTGCCGAGGGCGATCAGGGAGTCCATGTTCGGGGAGCCGTGGGCCAGCGAGCCGAAGCCCACCCGAAAGAACTTGAAGTTGATGAAGGCCACCGGCAAAACCAACAGAAGGAGCGTCAGGGCAAAGACCAGCGCGTTCTCCACGCCCAGGAAACAGGACGGCATGGGCCAGCCCATCATGCGTCCCATGGACAGGTAGGACAGCGGGAGGGCGAAGAGGAGCGAGGCCACGAGGCGCGTCCTGAGCCCCAGGTACTCCTGGAGGGCGACGTCCTGCGCCGGCCCGCGCGCCTCTCTCCTCTCCCCCGCGCCGCCGCGGAGGCTGGCCCCGTAGCCCGCCTTCACCACCGCGGCCACGACGTCGGCGGAGGAAAGCACCCCCTCGTCGTAGCGGACGGTCATGCCGTTCTTCAACAGGTTGACGGCAACCTCTTCGACGCCCGGCAGCGCCGCCACGCTCTTCTCCACGCGGGCAGAGCAGGCCGCACAGCTCATGCCCGTAACGTCGTACGATTCCCTCTTCATCGGGATCCCTCCTCGAGAACCTATCGCAACTCACCGTCCGGGCGCCCGGAGATGAGGCTCAGGACGTCCATCACACCCCCTCCCCGTGGGGGTCCATTGAACGATAGCACGGCCCGTCCCCTTTGTCAAACGGGCTTCAGCGGCCTATGATCTTCGCGAGGAGGTCCGATATCTCGTCCAGCTTCGCGTCGACGTCGCCGTGCTCGACGGCATCCCGCACGCAGTGGTGCATGTGCTGCCGCAGCACCAGGACGTTCGCGCGCCTCAGGAGCGCGGACGAGGCCAGGAGCTGGTTGGATATGTCCACGCAGTAGCGCCCCTCCTCGATCATCCTTATGATGCCCTCCACCTGTCCCCTCACCGTCTTCAGCGCCTTGAGCGCCGCCCGCTTCTCCTCGTTCAGCGCCGCCGCACCCGGCGTGCGCTCCGGCATGATCGTCATCTAAAAGCCCCCACTTTCCTCGCTCAGGACCTCCGCATTGGCATGACACCCCCACCCCGTGTCATTATACTACGCTCGGATATCGATGCTCGCCTTAACGTGTCTTCACGCCACCGTCATGATAATATATTGATCGACCTGTCTGGCGTCGCGGACAGCCGGTCCGTGCCGCACACGACGAATCCATCCAAAATTATAAGGAGTGAGCGACGGTGAGCGAAGCGTGGGATGCGCAAAAGGACCGGGGCCGCGTCAGCCTGTGGGGGCTCTGGGCGTGGGGACTTTCGTTCGGCTACGCGCTGAGCGACGCCCTCCTGAGGATCGTCCTGTGGGGCAATGCAAGCCCCACCTCATGGAGGAAGGAAACCTGGCCGGTGCTCGTCCTGGCTGCAGCGGCTGCAATCGCCCTCCTCCTGCACCTCAGGCGGGACCGCCGGGCGGCCCTGGCGCTGAGCGCCGGAGCGGGCCTCTACGGACTCCTGGATCGGGGGCTTTACCTCCACTCGACCTTCCTCGCCAACGCAAACCCCGAAGCTCTGCGGAAGGCGTTTCAGCTGTTGTCCTCGCCGTATTGGTGGATTCATCAGATCCTGTGGCTTCCCCTCCTTGCCGGCGGGTACCTGGCGCTGCGCCGAAGCCGACGCGCCTGGCCCCTCCTCTGCGCCAGCGCGGCGGGGGCCCTGTACCTCCTCTCCGACACCCCCGCCCTGTGGCACATGGGGCACAGGGAGCTGCAGTCCCCCACGATCCTGACGTTTCAGGTCTGCGATATCATGGGCTACGCCTCCATCATCGCCGCGTTCCTGTTCGCGTGGCTGGACGTGCGTTCACCGCGACCGGTACGGTTGGGTGTCGAGAAAATCGAGCCGGATACGAACGACGAACGTTCGGAGGCCTTGAAGCTCAGAAAGAGGCTCAGCCGGTTGCTCCTGGCGGGCATGATCCTTTTCTGCCTCAACGAGTTCTTCGGCGCAGGCGGCCTTTTGAGCGCAATCCTGTCGATGACGCTCTACGACAGCCTCGGCCGGACGGGCGTTCGACTTCTGCCCTGCATCCTGCCCTGTGCTGCGTTCCTCTACAGCCTGCGCCCCCTCGCTTCGCCAAAAATCCTCATGTCCTACGCCTGCTGGGAGGCCTTCGTGTACGCAGTATTGTCAGCCGGGGCAACGCTTCGCGCGTTTACGGGCAGGTCCATGATGGTGGCCATCGGATTGGGGGAAATCTATTTTCTGGTCACCATGGGAGAAGTGCTCCTGACGGTGCTGTTCCTCGCCGTCCTTCACACGGCCCGCCGCCTGGACGGGTTGTCTTGCCCCGCCGGGGCGAAGGAGTCCTCCCTCGCGTGGTGCGCCTACGCCGTGTCCTTTCTCTATCCGCTGGCAGACTGCGTCTACTGGGTCATGAGGTGGATCGAGTTCAGCCACTATCAAGACAGCCCGGCCCTTTGGGCAACCCTATCGGTCCTCAAGGTCCTGCTGGCCGCGCTCTTCCTGTCCCTTTTCCCCAGGAGGGATCGCCACGCGGCCCTGGCCGCCAGCGCCGCAGCGGGCGCCTCCTTCCTGCTCAACATTGCCTACAATCTCCACTGGGTAACCTCCAGAGGGGAACTCCAGTCGCTGTTGCTCTCCGGGACGTGGTGGGCCGGATGGGCCTTCCCCGCCGCCCTCATCGTCGGCGGGTACCTGGCGCTGCGCCGGGTACGCTGGGCGCCCTTCGTGTTGACCGCCAGCGCCGTGAGCGCCCTGTGGCTGCTGTGGGGCTACGTATCCTCCCTCAGTCCAGACTTCAGGGAGATCGACGTTCGCACCACGCTGACGATCTTTGAATACCTGGCCCCGCTTTTTGCCTGCATTCCGGCATGGCTCGACCGCCGGTAAGGGGTCCGAGTTCCCAAAAGAAAAAGCCCCCGAAGGGGTTAAACGCTTCGGGGGCCGGGGAGGTCCTCTTTGGGACAGGTGATCTCGAACAGGGCGTCCATCATGCGGTGCAGCAGCCCGGCCCTGCGTTCGTCGGAAAGGGTGTAGTGAATCTCCTTTCCGACGCGGCTGCCCACGATGAGGCCGCTGCGCTTCAGAAGCTGAAGGTGGTGCGATACCGCGGCGTCGCTCATGCCCACCGCCGCCGCGATGTCGGAGACGCACTCCCGGCAGTGGCACAGGATCCACAGGATCTTGAGCCGCGTGGGGTCCCCCAGCTGCTGAAAGCTCATGGCCGCCTCCTCGAAGCGCTGCGCCGCCGGCATACGCTCCAGCACGACCTGAACGTCCTGCCCGTGATCGTGCGGCAAATTGTAGTGCGTCATCCCGCCTCACACCACCCGATAAAACCAATCCCGGTTAAAACGCATCCGCAGCAGGAAGGGTCGCCGCTGCCGCTTCAGCCGAGGCTCAATAAGCTTTGGCGAAGATCGTCCTGCGCCCTTCCTTCCCCGTGACGATGCACCGGCCCGTGCTCGCGTCCGCCAGAGGGATGCAACGCGGCGTCACGCCGCCCGTCTCCTCCCGGATGCGGCGCTCGTCCTCAGGCGTCCCTCCAAAGTACGCCTCGACAAACCCGCCCCTTTCCGCCAGGATCGCCTTGAGCTCGTCGTAGCTGGAGGCCTGGGCCGTGTGCGCCTCGCGGAAGGACAGGGCCCTCCTGTAGAGGTTCGACTGGACGTCCTCAAGCAGCTTCTGCACCGCAGGGACCAGCGCGTCGCGGCCGAGGTCCGCCTTCTCCCCGGTGTCGCGCCTCACGACCCGCACCGTCCCGGCCTGCACGTCCTTCTCCCCCAGCTCGAGGCGCAGGGGCACCCCCCGCTGCAGGTGAGTGAAGAAGCGGTCGCCGGGCCGCATGTGAAACTGCGTGTCCACCGCCGTATAGAGCCCTCCCAGCGCCTCGTCGAGCTGCCCCGAAAGCTCGCGCGCCATGGGCAGCAGGACGTCCTCCGCCTGGCGCTCGTCCTTCGAGATCGGCAGCAGCACCACCTTCACGGGCGCGATGTGCGGCGGAAGCACCAGGCCGTCGTCGTCGGAATGGGTCATGATGATGGCTCCGATGAGGCGGGTGGATATCCCCCAGCTGGTCGTCCAACAGGTCGCCAGCTCTCCGTCCCTGTCCTGAAAGCGGATTTCAAAGGCCCTGGCGAAGTTCTGCCCCAGGAAGTGGCTGGTCCCCGCCTGGAGCGCCTTCGCGTCGCTCATCATCGCCTCGCAGGTGTAGGTGGCCACGGCGCCGGGGAAGCGCTCCCCCGCCGTCTTCTCGCCCGTGATCACGGGCAGCGCCAACTCCTCCTCCATGACTTTGCGGTACACCTCCAGCATCCGCAGCGTCTCCTCGCGGGCCTCCTGCTCCGTGGCGTGAGCCGTGTGCCCCTCCTGCCACAGAAACTCGGACGTGCGGAGGAAAAGGCGCGGCCGCTTCTCCCAGCGCATGACGTTGCACCACTGGTTGATGAGCACCGGCAGGTCCCTCCAGGACTGAATCCAGCGGCTGTACATGTGGCCGATGACCGTCTCGGAGGTGGGGCGCACCGCGAAGGGCTCCTCCAGCTCCTCCCCGCCCGCATGGGTGACCATGGCGCACTCCGGCGCAAAGCCCTCCACGTGCTCCGCTTCCTTCTGGAGGAAGGAGTTGGGGATCAGGAGCGGGAAGTAGGCGTTCACGTGCCCCGTCCGCTTGAAGGCGTCGTCGAAATAGCGCTGAACGTTCTCCCAGATGGAGTACCCCGTCGGGCGGATCACCATGCAGCCGCGCACCGGCGCGTAGTCCGCCAGCTCGGCCGCCTTGATCACGTCAAGGTACCACTGAGAGTAATCGACGCTTCGTGCTGTGATGTTGCGTGCCATTGTATGACCTCCACAGGGCGGCGGGCCGCCGGGGCCCTGCCCTCACACAGGATGGAGGGCCCCGGCGGGGCCCTGTGATCTTTCGGTTAAGGAAGCGCTGCGGCTACGGCAGCGGGTAGTGGTCCCAGATGGGGACCCCCATGAAGAAGCCCACCTTGAACTCCTCCGAGCCGTACAGGGCCGCCAGCTTGACGTCTATGATGTTGTTGGGGAAGTTCACGGCGACGCCGACCTCCCAGGGGGAGGCGATCTTTCCGTACTCCTTGTCCATCGCGTAGCCGTAGCTGCCGAAGAGCTCCACCGCCACGATGCCCAAAACGCTCCGGCTCAACACCCGGCGGAAGGCCAGGTTCGCCCAGGCCATGCGCTCCGCCTCGACCGGTCGGGCCGCCGCGGTGTAGAGCTCCTCCGCCGCGCCCAGGTAGGCCGCGTGGCTGCAGCGGTCCAGGTCGCCCTCCGCATAGCCCAGGCGGAAGTACGTGCGCAGGTGCCCTGTAACCTCCAGGGGCTTGAAGTAGGTGAATCGGTAGAGGACCTCGTCAAAGTCCGGCCACCATGCGTTGACGCGCCAGGCGTAGCCCTTCGTCGGGTCACCGGGAATGTCCAGCGTGTCGTAGGCCGCGAAGAACGTCGGGCCGATCGAGTTGCGGTCGTCCTCGTCGGAGACGGAATCCCCCCCCACGTGCTCGTAGGCCAGCCCAAGCCCCACGTTCACGTCGCCCCACTGGTAGACGCGGTTCACTCCGAAGGCGAAACGGTCCCAATCCCGCGTGCCCGCGCTGCTGCGGACCTCCCAGTTCTGGGCGGACAGGTTGAAGCGCCAGGCGTTCATGCCCTCCGGCGCCGTCTGATAGGACAGGTCGATCCCCCACTGGTCCCCGATCCGAAGCACCCCGGACATCGTGTCGTACTCCGACAGGAGCCCCCGGCCAGCCCCCTTGACGTAGAGCCAGCGGTTGTTGTGCAGGTTCGTGGTGTACCCCGACAGCCCCACCTCGATCTCCGGCGTCTGCCGCACCTCGAGGCGCACCAGCACGTCGCCCGACTCCGTGCGCCCCATCTGGTAGTCCACGTTGGCGATGCCGGGGGACCCCACCAGCCGCTCGATGGCGCTCTCGATGCGCTTCTGGTCGATGGTCTTCCCCACCCAGACGAGACAGCGCTTTCGCAGGTTCCGCGCCATCTTCTCCGGCAGGCCCACGACCTCCACGTCGCCGACGACGTCGCTCGTGACCTCCACGTTCGCGCTCGTGAACAGCGCGGGGCCGCGGGCCGACAGTCTCTGGATCGCGTCAAGCTTCTCCAGCGCCACGCGCCGTCCCTCCTCGATGATGGCGTCCGCCTCGCTCGAATCCAAAAAGCTGAAGCTGTTCACGCGGGGGGAGAGCAGCAGGTCCGCCGCGCGGCTCTCCTCGCTCGTCGTGCGCCGCATCAGGATGGCCAGCGACTGGTCGATGACGTCGATGAAGGAGTTGATCGGGCGTTCCTTTGAGGGGTAGTCCGAGACGTCCACCGCGACGATGGGGATGCCGGGGAAGACCTCCCTCGCCGTGTAGACGGGAAGGTTCGAGACCACGCCGCCGTCCACCAGGAGGCGGCCGTCGATCTCCCACGGCTCGAAGAGCCCCGGAATGGACATGGAGGCCCGCATGGCCGAGGCCAGCCCTCCCCTTCTCAGGACGACCTTCTCCCCGGTGTGGATGTCCGACGCCACGGCCGCGTAGGGGATGGGGAGGTGATAAAAGTCCTTCGCCGAGACGTGGCGCATCAGCTGCGCAAAGTAGCGGTACAGTTTGTCTCCCGTCAGGATGCCCCGCGGGCCCCGCTGATCTCCCTGCTTCTGGTAGGAGAGCGCGGTGATCGTGCTGCCCTTGGCCCTCCTGTCGTCGCCCGTAAAGACGAACATGGGGCCCGTGTTCTCCGAGAGCAGGGAGGGCAGGTCCAGCTCCGCGACGATGCGCCTCATCGCCTCCGCGTCGTAGCCGCTGGCCTTCAGCGCGCCCATCAGGGACCCCATGCTGGTCCCCACGATGCCCACGATGGGGACGTTGTTCTGCTCCAGCACCTCGATGACGCCGATGTGGGCAAAGCCCCGGGTCCCGCCCCCGGAGAGGACCAGCACGACTCCCGCCTCCGCGGACCGGAAGGACACGAGGCCGAGGAGCAGCGCCCACAAGATTTTCCTGGCTATCCGCACCACCTTCACCTCCCGCAACGAAAAAGGCGGCGAACTCACCCGATGAGCCGCCACCCCAATCCATAAGAGCTGCGGGCAAGGGGTCGCCGTTTCGGCCCTCGCCCATTCCCCGCTATTGCGGACCGCCCTGCCGCCGACTCGCCGGAGGCAGGGCCCTCACCGTCATTTTCCCTGTTCAAAGGACAACACCAGGTAGAGCACGCCGCTCGGCTGCATGGCGAAGGGAAGCGTGAAGCTCTTCATGCCCGGCCCCTCGTTGGGGACGTTCTGGATCTTGTCCCCCACGATCAGCTGCGGCGGCGTCACGTCCACCCCCGCAAGGGCCGCCTGGATCAAGGCGCGCCCGCTGACCATGTTGGACAGCTCGCCCACGACGCTCATGGACATGGAGTCCTCCAGGTTCGGTGCGATCATCCCCCCCGACATCGCCGAGATGACGGAGTCGAAGCCGTCCTTGTCCAGCATGATGACGGCCGTTCCGCGGGCGTCCTCCCCCACGATCCCGATCAGGGCGGCCGCACAGATGTTGGCGACCTTTATCCCCTGGGAGACCTGTGCTTTGTTCAAGGTGACCGAAAGCCCCACCTCTCGTCCCACAGACATGACGGACGAACCGAAGCTGTTGACGAGAGCAGCAAGTTTATCCATATTGGCCATAGCGTTGAATGACTCCCTTCAAAACTGCCCCCTGCGCGCAAAGGGCTGTCCCGCGTGTTCTTTAAATCCCCAGTTTATGCTGAGGACGGAATTGTCGTCGCATCCACCCCGCGAATGGCGATCGCCCACGCTGCCAGGTCGTCCAGCGGCCGCGGAGGCACCCTCATCGAGTGCGGCAGAAGAAGCTGCCAGGGACGGGGACGGTGCAGCCGCCAGTAGAGCTCCCTCGCCTCCAGGGTGGTCCCCCGCTCGTCCACGCAGACGACCCGACAGGGCAGGGAAGCCGCTTTGAGCGCCTTCATCAGGACATGACAACAAGTGCCATCCCCCAGGACGACGGCCCTCGGCGCCCGGCGCGTCCCCTCCTCCAGGCACTCCCGCAGCCACGGCGAAAAGGTGCCCGCCGAACAGCTTTCGCGTCCGACCTTCTCCAGAAACGCCCCCAGCTCCTTCGCCGGGAAGACCCCGGAGAACAGGAGTTCCTTCGTCAGGGCCACCGCCGCGAACCCGATCTTGTCGCGCCCCGGGTCCAGCCCGAGGATCAGCGCATCGTGGATTCCCATCGGTCCAAAAGCCACAGCCATTGATCGGGATAGGTGCGGACCCACTCCTCCAAAACATTATGACACATCCGCAGGGACTTTTCCATATTGAATCCAAACGAATTTCCATCTTCGTCCAGTTCATCGCTCAGGACGTCCTGAAAGACGACGCGGTGGTGAATCCCGTCCGGGGCGCGCACGCAGAGGACGGGGACGACGGGGGCGCCGAACCGGCGGAAGAGCTTCACGATCCCCTCGTGGGCGCTGGCCGGCATCCCCAAAAACGGCACCACCATCCCGTCGGCGCGGGCGTCGAGGTCCTGAAGGATGCAGACGATGCCGTTCTGGCCGAGGGCGCGAAAGACCCCCCGCAGGCCCCCGCCCTCGCTGGGGATCATCGTCATGCCGGCGGCGCGGGTCCGCCGGCGCTGGATCAGGTCGTTCAGGCCGCCGCGGTTGCGCTGGGGCGTGTAGATGGGGACCAGCGGGTAGCCGGCCTGGACCACGCGGGCCCCCCCCATCTCCCAATTCCCCATATGGGCGACCATGAGGAGCGCTCCATGGCCTCGCGCCAGGGCGCGGTCCAGATTTTCAATGCCCTCGATCGCCACGAGCTCCTGAAGCCTGGGCTTGAGGCGGTCCAGTCGCACGAACTCCGCAGCGGACCGGCCGAGGTTGGCGAAGGAGCGACGGACGATCCCACGCGCAAGCGTCACGCCAACCCCCAGGGCCTGGACGCAGCGCCGCTCGCAACGATCGACCTTCTTCCAGCTCAGGAGCCACAAGAGGCGCCCCAGGAGGCCGCCGAAGGCCACGGCCGCGCGGTGTGGCAGGGCCTCGATCAAGGCGACGAGAAAGCCCACCGCGCGCTCTTCCAACAGGCCGCTTCCCCCTACGCCTGACGCTGGCAGAGCTCCAGCAGGACGCCGCCCGTCGCCGCCGGATGGATGAAGGCGATCAGCGCGCCGCCCGCCCCCCTGCGGGGCTTCTCGTCGATCAGGCGCACGCCCTTCGCCTTCAGCTCGGCCAGCGCAGCCTCCAGGTCGTCCACGCGCAGCGCCATGTGGTGCATCCCCTCGCCCTTCTTGGCGATGAACTTCGCCACGGGGCTGTCCTCCGCCGTCGGCTCCAGAAGCTCCACCTCGGAGTCCTTCAGGGGCAGGAAGGCCGTCTTCACCTTCTGCTCCGCAACCTCCTCAACGCCATGGCACGCGACCCCAAGCGTCCCCTCCCAGAACTCAAGCGCCGCGTCGATGTTCTTCACGGCGACGCCAATGTGATCGATGATCGTCGGTTTCATCACGAGTCCCCCCTCTAAAAAATAACGGAACGAGTCCAAAGACCTCGCTCTATTTTAAGGCCAACCCCTCATCCGGCGCAAGGGAAGAACCTGCGCCCAAATCCACCTGTCATCCTGAACATCCCCGCACGCCACCAGCTTACGATATCCGGCCCTCGTGCGCCAGCCCCACGCCGGGTGGTTTTGTGGGTAGTTTTTGCCGGGCCGGCCGCGCGGCCCCCCACCGCCGAGTGGACATGGACGAGGCCACGGCGCGCAAAGAACCCCGCAGGATGTTGTACAATAGAAGGGTAATACAGAAGGACAGGATGACTTGAGTTTTTTCGTCAACACAATCGGGCGGGCGGAGCTTCGTCCCCGGCGCCCGCCAACGCAGGAGGTAACGGACATGGCTTTGATAACGTGCAGACTGTGCCGCAAGATATTCACCGCAGCGGCCGGAAGGGTGTGCCCTGAGTGCCAGAAGCGCCTCGACGACCTCTACCTCGACGTCCGCAACTACCTGAGGGACAACCCGAAGGTGGCCTTCAACGTCGAGACCCTGGCCGACGCGCTGGGCGCGGACATCCGCGACGTACAGGGGCTGGTGGACCTGGGCTACCTGGAGCGCGACCTGCCGCGCGGCGGCGAGCTGCAGGAGAACGACAGCCGGCAGAAGCTGGCAAAGGAGTTCGAGCAGTCTTTGACCCAGATGCGGGCGGCCGCGGCGGCTGCGGCCCAGCGCAAGCCCGTCTCCTACGGCCAGGAGCTGTACAGCGACAAGGGCAGGAAGAAGTAGAGCCCGTCCATGCCCGAAGAGTCTGCGTTTCCCATCTTCGTCGCGCTGACCGCAGCGCTTGGGGCCTGCATGGGCTCTTTCCTGAACGTCGTGGCGCACCGCAGCATCGAGGGGCGCCCGTGGTGGGGGAAGGAGCGTTCGACCTGCGAAGCCTGCGGCCACGTCCTCACGCCCTGCGAGCTGATCCCGATACTCTCATGGTTTTTCCAGAGGGGGCGCTGCCGATCCTGCGGCGCGTCGCTCTCACTGCGCTATCTGCTGGTGGAGCTCATCGGAGCGGCCGGAGCCGCCGGAGTCGCCTGGCGGTGGGGGCCCTCTTGGGCCGGCGTCCTCGTCCTGTTCGCGTTCTTCAGCCTCCTTCTGAACGCGCTGACCGACTTCGAGTCCGGCGACGTGTTCGACGCCTTCGCCCTGGCCCCCGGCGCAGTGGGGATGCTCCTGCGCTGTGCCGGCGGACGCGAGGCGCTGTTGGACGGGCTGGCGGGCGCGGCCGTGGGCTGGGGGGCCTTCGCCGCCATCATCCTGATCACCGTCCTCGTCCTCTCCCGCGAGGGCATGGGCTGGGGCGACGCCTTCTTCATGGGCGGCATGGGGGCCGTCATGGGGTGGAAGCTCACCCTCCTGGCCTTCTACCTCGGCATCATGGTCGGAGGGCTCGGCATCGTCCTCCTGATGCTGATGGGCCGCGTGCGGTGGGGACGGGGGGACGCCGTCCCGCTGGTCCCCTACCTGGCGGTGGGGTGCTACCTGACGCTCCTCTGGGGACCGCAGATCCTGGGCTTCATCGGCCAGCGCTTCCCCAACCCGGCGGCGTTCCTCCCCTCCTGGCCGTTCTGACCTGAGAAGGGCGTGAGCGCGCCGGTGCTGCAATAGGATACGCCTAGAAAAAGGGGCGTCCCGATGGACGCCCCTTTTTTAAACTGATTCAATATCTCACCCTAAACGACGGAAAAGCCCTGAACGAACGACCCTCCGTGTTACGTCCTTCTCGCGTCGCCTCTGTTAGTGGGCCTCGTGAGAGCGCGGCTCCTCGTCTCGGGCCTCGGGGCGCAGCAGCCAGCGTCCCCAGTCGAAGTGAAGGAGCCCGCTCAGGACGTAGGCGAGGAAGAGAAAGAGCGGGGCCGCGTTCCTGAGGAACGCGAAGGAGAGGACCAGGAGCGAGGAGAACGCGAGGCACTTCCTCCGGTCCGCGCTGCGCTTCGTCAGCCTCTTGAGGTTGGCGTAGGGGATGCTGGAGATCATGAGGAAGCCCGTCAGCGCCAGGACCGCCGCCATCGCCCCCGCGGGCAGGTCCGCGCCCGCCAGCACGAAGGAGGAGACGAAGAGCCCCCCCGCCGGCGCGGGCAGCCCCTGGAAGGGGCCAGGGACGTGGACCACGTTGAACCGCGCGAGCCTCAGCGCGGTGCACAGCGCGAAGAAGCAGGCCGCAGCCGCCCCCAGAAGGCCGCCAAAGCCGCGGAGGGAGGTCTGAAAGATCAGGATGGAGGGCGCGACGCCAAAGCTGACCAGATCGGCCAGGCTGTCGAACTCAAGCCCGAACTGGGAGCCGCCGCCCAGCATGCGGGCCACCTTGCCGTCCATGCCGTCGAAGATCACGGCGAAGAAGACCAGCCACGCCGCCGGGACGAACATCCCCTGCGTCGTCAGCATCAGCGAGAACACCCCGCACAGCAGGTTCCCGCTGGTGACCATATTGGGCGCGATCTGTCGGAACTCCAGCGGCCTGCGCGCCGAACCTCGTTTTCTCCTGAAGAAACTCATCGTTCCACCTCTCCTATGAGGGAGACTCCGGCATACACCTTATCTCCAATCTTGACTGTCAATCTTACCTCCCTGGGAAGGTAGATGTCAACTCTGGACCCCAGGCGAATCATCCCATAGCGCTGCCCCACCTCCAGGACGTCACCCAGCTTCAGGCGACAGACGATGCGCCGCGCAAGCAGTCCCGCGATCTGCACCATCATGACCGGACCACGGGGCGTCGAGAGGCCGACGAAGTTGCGCTCGTTGACCTCGGAGGCCTTCGCGGCGAAGGCGGCGACCTTCTTTCCCGGAACGTAGTCCAGAAAAGCCACCTGCCCCGCGCAGGGGGCCCGGTTCACGTGGACGCTGAAAACGTTCATGAAGACCCCCACCCGGACGGCGGGCCCCGTGAAGGGGTGCTCGACCTCCAAAATCTCAACGACGCGCCCGTCCGCCGGGGAGAAAAAGGCGTTTTCCCGATCCGGCGTGCTGCGGTCCGGGTCGCGGAAGAACCAAAGGACGAAGAGCGTGAACGCCCCCATCGCCGCCCCCAGGGCGAGGGAGAAAAGGGCGGCAAACGCCGTCAGCAGGACGGAGGCCGCGATCGTGAAGAACCCGTCTCTGGCAAACCTCATGGCAAACTCCTTACGTCGGGTCGGAGCCTTCAAAGGGCAGGCTGCGCGTCTCGCCGTCCTCCGGCTCACCGGACCGGAGCGCGTCCGCGCGCACGACGCTGCAGTCCGCCACCAGGTCCCCTTCGTCGAGGCGCACCGTGATGTCCCCCGTGGCGGCACGACCGAGCAGCCGGATCTCCTGAACCGCCACCCGGATCATGCGCCCGCGGACGGTGACGGCAATCATCTCGTCCTGCTCGTGCACCGCGTGGCAGGCCACGAGGCGCCCCGTCCTCTCCGATATCTTCATCGCCAGCATCCCGCCCGTGGCCCGGTGGTGGGGCGTGAACTCGTCAAAGCGCGTGCGCTTCCCCACCCCCCGCTCGCTCAGCAGCATGACGTCCTCGCCGTCGCCCGCCACGTCGCAGCTGATGATGTGGTCGTCCCCCGCAAGGTTCATGGCGCGGACGCCCCTTGCGCTGCGGCCCATGGGCCGAAACTCCTCCTCCGGGACGCGCAGCGCCTTCGCCCCCGCCGTCATCAGCAGGAGGTCGTCCTTGCCCCGGGTCAGGCGCACCTGGGCGATCTCGTCCCCCTCGTCCAGGGTGATGACGCGGCGTGGCCGGTTGGAGTCCATGAGCTCGGAGAAGGGGACGCGCTTCGCGATGGCGCACCGCGTGAGGAAGAAGGCGTACCGCCACTTCTCCCCTCCCGCCTCCTCGCTGGCCAGCGTCACCACCGTTTCCCCGTCCTCCAGGGGCAGAAGGGAGGCGATCTGCCGGCCCTTTCCTCCCGATCGGGTTTCCGGGATGGCGAAGCCCCGCAGCGACATGACCCTGCCCCGGTTCGTAAAGAAGTAGATGTCGCGGTGGGTGTGGGTGACGCAGACCAAGGCAGCGCTGTCGTCCTCACGCACCGCCGCGCCCTTGCGCCCCTTGCCGCCGCGCCCCTGCAGCGCGTAGGACTCCAGGTCCTGACGCCGCAGCAGGCCGTCCTTCGAGAGGACCACGACGATGTCACTCTCCGGGATCAACTGCTCGTCCGGCGTCTCCAGGTAGCTGTCCAGGATCTCCGTCCTCCGCTCGTCCCCGAAGCGCTTCCCCAGGTCCGCCAGCTCGTCCCGGATCACCCCGTCCAGCGTCCGGGGGTCCCCCAGAATCCTCTCGTAGGACGCGATGTCCGCCTGAAGCTGGCGCATCTCCGCCTCCAGTTTCTCGCGCTGCAAGCCCGTGAGGCGGCGCAGACGCATGTCCAAAATCGCCTGAGCCTGGAGCTGGGAGAATCCGAACTGATCGATCAGCCCCCGTTCCGCCACGTCGTCGTTCGCGGCCTCCCGGATGAGGTGGATCACTTCGTCGATTCGGTCCACCGCCCTCAAGAGCCCCTCGACGATGTGGGCCCGTGCTGAAGCCTTGTTCAGCCGGAACTGCGTCCTGCGGCACACCACGTCGCGCCGGTAGCTCAGGAAGAGCCCCAGGATGCTCGCCAGGGGAAGGAGCCTGGGGGTCTGCCGGTCCAGGGCCAGGTTGATGACGCCGAACGTCGTCTGGAGCTGGGTGCGCTTGTAGAGCTGGCGCATCACGAGGTCCGGGTTGGCGTCCCGGCTCAGCTCCAGAACGATCCGCATCCCCTCCCGGTTCGACTCGTCGCGGATGTCCTGAATCCCGTCGATGACCTTGTCCTGGGCCGCCTTCACCATCGTCTCGATCAGCGTGGTCTTGTTCACCGCATAGGGGATCTCGGTGACGATGACGTTCACCTTGCCGCGCCTGCCGTCCTCCACGTGCATTCGGCCGCGGACGATGACCTTGCCGCGACCCGTCCTGTAGGCGTCGTAGATGCCCTGCCGTCCCAGGATCTGGCCTCCCGTGGGGAAGTCAGGCCCCGGCAGCCGCTCCATGAGGTCCGCCAGGCTGGCCTCCTCCGGGTTGATCCCCTCCTCGAGGAGCCAGCAGAGGACATCCGTCACCTCCCGCAGGTTGTGAGGCGGGATGTTCGTCGCCATGCCGACGGCGATGCCCGTGCTCCCGTTCACTAGCAGGTTGGGCAGGACGGAGGGGAGGGAGAGGGGCTCCTTGAGGGACTCGTCGAAGTTCGGCCCCCACTCCACGGTGTCCTCGTCGATGTCCGCCAGCATCAGCTCGCCCAGCTCGTGAAGCCGGGCCTCCGTGTAGCGCATGGCTGCGGCCCGGTCCCCGTCCACGGACCCGAAGTTGCCCTGCCCGTCCACCAGGCAGTACCGCAGGCTCCAGTCCTGCGCCAGGCGCACCATGGTGTCGTAGATGGAGCTGTCGCCATGAGGATGGTACTTACCCATCGTCTCTCCGACGATGCGGGCGGACTTTTTATAGGCGGAATTGTGGCGGAGCCCCAACTCGGACATCGCGTAGAGCACCCTGCGCTGCACCGGCTTCAGTCCGTCGCGCACGTCCGGCAGGGCCCGGCCGACGATGACGCTCATCGCGTAGTTGAGGTAGCTGTCCTTGATCTCCCCCACCAGCGGCAGGGAAAGGATCCGCTCCCCCGCCCGCTGCCCCTCGATCTTCTCTTCCGACATAAAATCAATGACCTCCCAAAAACTCTCCAGCACAACCCGGAGCGTCGGGCCGACGCGCGGCTCGCTCATACATTCACGATAGCCTTACGTCCTATTTTAACACGAGGAATGGACGAAAAACGGCATTGGACGCCATTCATGCCACTTTTTGCGCAAAAACACCGCGCCGCTTCTGCTAAAATACAGGGCGCAGGCGATGGCTCAGGCACGCCGGAGAGGGGGCCTTTTCCCCGTGCAGCGAAGGGCCTTTCGGACATCGAAAAAAGGGGGACCCTTCGACGCTGCGGTCGGGCTCCACGGGTTCTGCATGGCGTGGCGGTGCCGCCGGCCGACCTGGGCACAGGCGGATCGCCGACGAAGGGTTCGTTCGCGTCAAATTCGCATGAAATGGGGGTTTGCTCTCAAAATGAAGGATCTGAAGCAGGACGTTCGCGCTCTCCTCGAGTCCTACAGGGCGCGCGGGAGCTTCACCAAGGCCGTCTGCGCCGTCTCGAAAAACGGCAAAACGATCCTGGAGCTCTCCATGGGCTGCGGCCTGGAGACGTTCTTTGACCTGGGCTCCGTCACCGAGGTCTACACGACGACGGCCATCCTGCACCAGGAAGCGCTGGCCCGCCTCGCCCTGGAGGAGCGGCTCGACAGGCTCCTGCCCTTCGCTCCCCTGGGCCCCGCCACGCGCTCGCGCTTTGAGCGGCTCACCGTCCGGGACCTGCTCACCCACGCTTCGGGCATCCCGGCCTGGTACCCCTTCTACGCCCGGCAGGGGAGCTTCTGGGACGTCCTGGAGCACGTCCTGTCCGTGGAGCCCCCAGCTCAGGGCCCCGTCCACAGCGACGTCAACTTCATGATCCTGGGGGAGGTCGTCCGAGCCAAATGCGCGGGCCTCAAGGAGTCCCTGGCGGACCTCAACGCGGCGATCGGCGCCTCATCGACCTACGGGCCGGTGGACCCCGGCATCTGCGCCGAGACGGAGAACGGCAATCGGGCCGAGGCGCAGCGGTGCGCCGACATGGGGCTCCCCTTCGAGGGCTTCCGCCCCGCGGACCGTCCCATCGTCGGCACGGCCAACGATGGCAACGCCTTCTACTTCTTCAAGGGCGTCGCAGGACACGCCGGCATCTTCGCCTCCGCCCGCGCCCTGCTGAAGCTGGGACGCATCTACCTGGACGGCGGCTCCTCCGGTGACAGGGAGTGGCTTCGACACAAGGCCGTGGAGGAGGCCTTCAGGGACCATGGCGGCGGCTGGGGCCTCGGCTGGAGCCTCTCCGACGTCTTTCCGAAGGGCGTGGGGCACGCGAGCCTCTCCGGCCCCTCCCTCTGGCTCGCCCCGGACCGGAGGATCGCGGCGGCGCTGCTCGTCAACCCCCTGACGGCGAACCCGGCCCCGGACCTGTCGGACCTGCGCCGCCAGCTGCACGCCATGCTGCTGCAGTCCCTGTAGCGGGGCGTGCGACCCAAGTGTGTGGGGGTTCAGCGCATCCTCACACAGAATATCAAATCAGGGCCGCCGGCTGAAGGCCCCGCCTGGCGCGGAACTCCGCGAGGCTGACGACCTTTGCGGGCCGCCGCAGCCACCCCTTGCGCTCCGCCTCCGAGGTCAGAGCCGCAAGGAGGGCGGGTATCTCCCGTCGGGTCTTGATCCCCAGCTTGCGGTTTATGTTGCGAATGTGATATTTCAACGTGTTTTCCGTGATGAAGATCGTCGCACAGATCTCTTTGGCGCTTTTGGACTCCGCCAGCATGACCGCCACGCGGCGCTCCTGCCGCGTCAGGTCCATCCCCTCGAAGTACGCCGTCAACGCCATCAGAAGAAGGTCGTCGCGGCTCCAGCTCATCAGATCCCTCTTGAACGCCGTCATGCAGAAACAGCCTCCTCTCGATCTTCCGGCCGCCCCTTCCGCAGGGGCGGCCCATCCCGAGAACGCCGGGCTTGTGCGCCCTCAAGACTTCAGCACGGCAGAAGGATACCTCGAAGCCGGGGGGGCGTCATCACCCCCCCGCAGGATTCGTCGCGGGAGCCCTGCTGTGGCAGCAGATCAAAAAATCGAACAAAAATTCAGCGTTGACAGGGGTTGACCTCCGGCTCACCCAAAAGGATGAGCCGGAAAATCCAGGCCCCAGGGCCCGGTCGCTGTGAGCCTCGAGTCTGGGTCAAGGGTCAAACGATGGGGGGCGGCGGTCCGGCTCGCCGGCGCGCCTTCAGGATGCCGATGTACAGGGTGAGGAGCTCTCGTTGGGAGGAGACGCCCATCTTGGCGAAGATGTTTCGGTTGTGGGTCTTTACCGTGTTGGGGCTGATGTTGAGGGCGGACGCCACGTCTCCCGCGGAACAGCCCTGGAGGCAGAGGTCGAAGACGGCGCGCTCCGCGGGGGAGAGGGTCCCTGCGCGCTCGTTGAAGTCCCGTTCCTCCGCGCCCATCGCCCCGTCCGTCTTCCGGGCGTCGTCCGAGTGGGCGCTCAGCAGCTCGACGAGTTCGTCCAACTGAGCGTTCGCCGCCATCGGGCCGTCCGAGGCCCAACCCGACAGGACGGGACGCAGGTACAGCCGGCTGAGGCAGAGCGAGAGGAGGACCCCCACCCCCGCCGCGATGGCGAAGGGCAGAGCCAGCCGGAGGGTTCGGGCGCGGCTCGCCGCGTCGTAGCTCTCCTTCGGCACCAGGAGGGCGAAGGCAAAGTCCCTGACGCCCTCCGGCGGGTTCGCGGGCTGCACCCTCAGGGTGCGGTGAGCACCCACCAAGCCGCTGCCGTCCTCGGCCTGATACACCGTCAGGCCCTCCCGGCTTCCCGTGCGGAGGATCTTTCCCACTCCCGCACCGCCCGGTCCCTCGTCAACGAAGTAGCGCCACGACACGAGGCCTCCGGACAGGTTCAGCCCCGTCTCGTCGATGGGGACCAGCGCACAGAAGGCCCCCTCGTAGATGTTGGAGGCGGGGACGTTGGTCCTCTTGAAGTACAGGTCCGTGAGGTCGAAGCCGCAGACGCCGAACGCGCTGCCTCGCGAATCGACGAGGGGCGCCGCGCACAGCATGGCGCGCCGCGCCGTGCCCCGGACGGGCGCCGCCGGGAACCACAGGCAGACATGTTCCGCCTCCTCCGGGGCCTCCTCCGCCCGCGACTGGGGAAGGGAGAAGTAGTCCGCACCCTGGACGTCGAACTCCATGCCCCATTCCTTCTCCATGGCGAACCCACGGTCTAGGGCGACCCCCGCGGGACCCCGCAGCAGCTGGTATTGAAGGGCGGACCCGCTGACGAAGTCCGGGGCCCAGTTGACGAGGTAGAGCCCCGATCGGGAGGTCACGGCCTCCTGAAGGCGCAGGCTGGCCGTGGCATTCAGGATCACGAAGGCCCCCGTGGCACGGGATCGTTGCAGCGAGAGCATCAGGAGGTCGAACTGCGACGCCAGAAGCGGTTCCAGGAGCTCCGGCCGGCGCATCAGCCCGTCCGGAGAGAGGTCCCGCGCGGACAGGAACTGCTCCGCGCCCCGCGAGATCATCCGGCTGAGCTGCAGGGCCATGGCCGAGAGCTCCCCCAGCCGGCGCTCCGTTCCAGCGGCCAGGCGGTTCAACTCGTTGTCGAAGGCCAGGCGTCCCCGTCGATCCCCCAGGCTGACGCCCCCCGTCAGGAGGAGGGCCATAAAGACGACGGCGGCCACCGTCAACGCGATCGCGGCGAAGAAGGCGTAGAGCTTCAGCCGCAGCGTGCGCCCGAGGGCGTCACCGGGTCCGGTCGAGGAACTGCTCATAGGCACCCGCAGACGCCATGCTCCAGGCGTCCTCCTCGCTCATCCCCGCGTCCAGGGCGTCCCGATAGCGCTGACGGGACTCCGACGCGACGTCCCACAGGGCCCGCTCGTAGCGGATCTCGAGCTCCCCGTAGTTCGGAAGGGGGCTCTGGGGGACGAAGGCGTACTCGCGCTGCATGACCCCGATCGTCTCGATGTAGCTCTTCCAGATCCCGCAGGCGCCCTCGCTCCACTCCGCCTCGGCCCGCTCCGCCGCCTGCCGCGTCACGGGGAGGTAGCCCGTGCCGTAGACGTAGCGGAGGTTCTCGTCCGGGGACGTCAGCCACTTCAGGAACAGGACGGCCGCGGCCTCCCGATCGGGCGTGCTGCGCAGGAGCGTGAACCCTCCAGATCGGAGGATGGCGGCCTTCTTCCCTCCCTCCAGCACGGGGAAGGGCAGGATGTCGAAGCTCACGGGCTCCGAGGTGTTGTCCCGGTAGATCACCCGGTTGGGCACGAAGGTGATGCCCGCCGTAGCGCTGGTCCAGCACAGGAGCAGCCCCGTCTTGGCCAGGTCCGTTCCGTAGCCCTTGTAGATGGCCGCGTAGCCCCGCACCCTCGGCTCAAAGAGCAGCTGGAAGACGCGACGGTAGGTCGGCGACGCGACGTTGAGCCCGTCGTCCACAAAAGGGTCCTCCCCCATCTGGGCGAAGGCGGCCTGAAGCAGGTTGAAGGGGTTGTCCACCATGAAGAACATCGCCCCGTCGCGCTGGACGTTCGGCGTCCTGTCGTCCGTCCAGTGGTAGTAGCGCTCGGCGGTGCGAAGCAGCCCTTCGAGGGTCCCCAGCTCGGACAGCTGTGCACCCGTGTCCTGCGCGAAGCGGTCCCAGAGCGTGCGGTTCAGGATCAGGCCCTCCGACCCGCGACCGATGGGAAAGGAGTAGAGCTTTCCGCCGTGGATGCGCCCCGCTTCGATGAAGGAGGGGACGTACCGGTCCAGTTCCTCCCGAGAGAAGTGGTCGTCAAAGGGGACCACACGGCCCTTCTCGATCAGGGGCAGGACGGACTTGGGGTAGGCCACGACGATGTCCGGGGGCTCCGGGGCTCCCGGCGCGTCCTCTGCAATGGACGTCAGGTTCTCGTGGATGATCTCAGCCTTGGCGATGTTCGTGACGAGGATGGCGACGCCGTGCTTCCGCCCCGTTGATCGGTTGAAGCGGTCCACGGCCACGGTCAGCGCGTCCTCCACGTGCCCCGTGGGGTTGTGCCATATCGTCAGCACGATGGGGTCACGTCCGGCGCCCCGCCAGCACAGAAAGCCCACGGCCAGAGCCGCCGCAACACAAAGGGCCGCTACAGCCAGGCCGCCGCGAGAACGAAACAGGACCACGCGCAAACACCTCCCTATGCGCCCGTCGCAAGGGGGACGACGGGATTTCATTATAATACAACGCCCGGCGTCCGCACATCAAACGGGCGAAAAGGGTGTAGAATTAGGGAAGTTTTGTACCCGTCAGGCACGGGGGAAGGAGATTCGCACCGATGGAGAAACGCGCCTTTTTCGTCCGCAGGGTCCTTTGTCTTCTCTGTCTTGCAGCCGCGGCGGGGGTCCTGGGCTACCGCGCGGTCCTGCGCTTCGCCCCGGACAAGCTGCGCGAGGAGGTCCGCTCCGAGATCGCGACCCTCATGAACTCCATCCAGATGGAGACGCTGAGGACGGGCGTCCTGCTCAAAAAGGCGGCGCTCGAGGCGGGGCGATGCGGAGCCGCCGGCGACGCCCTCGCCTGCAAGTCCCTTCCGGCCCGCTACCTCGCGTCCTACGACGTGGTCGGCAGCCTGGGGCTCCGCCTGCCGGCCGAGGCCCTTGCAGACGGAAGGCCCCTCGCGGAGTACGCCCTTCGGGAAGCGGGAGAAATCTCGACGATCGACGGCTTCCCGGACGACGCCGAAGCCGTCTCGGAGGACGAGGACGCGGTCCTGTGGCGGCCGTTTCGGATTCATCCCCTGACGAGGGTCCCCTCGGTCTCCGCCGTCTGCCCCGTGCGGTCGAGGGGCCAAACGTGGCGGGGCTTCATGACCTGCGACATGGACGTGTTCGAGCTCCAGAAACTCGTCACGGAGCGGGCCCTCCCCGACTCCCTGGCGGCCGACGTGCTGGATTCGCAGGGCGTCGTGCTGGCGAGCTCCCGGCCGTCGGCCCTGATGCGCCCCGCGGTCCGCGACGCCGGGCCGGACTTCGTCCGGGCGATCCGGACCGTCCTCTCGACGGCCTCCGGGGACATCGACTACGAGGACGGGGGGGAGCGGTGTCGCCTCCTCTTCGACACCCTGCCCGAGACGGGCTGGAAGGTCTGCATCAGGTCGCGGGCCCGCGACGTCTACAAGAACGTGACCTGGTTCCTGAAGAACAACGTCCGGGTCTATTCGTGCTGCGGCTTCCACACCCTGAGGCGAGCGCCGCAGCAACCGGTCGGCGATCCGCCCTCCACCGAACGGAAGGCGCCCGGGGGCAAGCCCCGACGCCTTCGGCGCTTCGACCTGAAAGTCTCCCGGTGAACGTGGCAGAGCTCAGAAAGGTTCCCAGCGTGGAGGCGCCGAGCGCCGCAAAACGATCAAAACGCACGACATATCATCCTCATTAATTTAAAGGAGTGGGTATTCATGGCGATCAAGAAAATCGATCGGTTATTAATGGCCCTGCAGGCCTCTTTGCTCCTCATCGGCCTCATGCTGCTCTACGCAAGCGGGAAGTCCTACTGGAACATTGAGAGAAGCGGCATTCCGAAGATCGTCGATTTGAAGACCCTGTACGCTACCAGCTCAGAGTACGCGCGCGTTACTGCAAAGCTGAAGGATACCGGCATCCACATCCCAAAGGACGAACACGACAGCGAGTCTTATTTCTACGTGATTGAGCTGGAGGACAAGCTGGTCTTGATCGAGAGCCTGCACAAACAAAAGGAGGGGCGGGCTCACACGTTTTTCGTGCGGCCCCATCCGTATGAGGGGACGCACGTGGAGATGTACTTTTCCGTGCTGGCCGCTGCCAGCAACCGCCCGGTTCGCGACGTGCGGGCGGAGTACGCGGATACGATGCTGCAGTACTTTGAAGACAACCCCAAGACATACAACGTGATCTTGCTGCTCATCGGAGCGCTCCTGTTCGGTTCGGGCGCGCTGTGGACGATCAAGGCAAGGAACGGCAAAGCAATGATCCGCGCGATCTTCACCTTCAAGGACGACGACGAACAGGACGAACGATAAGGGCTGCCGAGACCTCGGCCCGCATGGCACTTCATACAAACAAAGCCGCCCCGGAGG
>ERZ772967.675-NODE-675-length-26189-cov-11.013622_pt1 | contig 26189 bp, 16 predicted proteins | sample MGYA00511677_ERZ772967 | MGnify/ENA primary metagenome ERZ772967 (study PRJEB29015, sample SAMEA2737931) | human oral metagenome | biome: human oral; feature: human-associated habitat; material: dental | place: China | collected 2146 ...
AACAAGGTAGCCGTATCGGAAGGTGCGGCTGGATCACCTCCTTTCTAAGGAGACATGAGGCGAGGGAAACCTCGGAACATATCTCAAAGTCGAGGCATCTGGCGGCGAAAGCCGTTCTGCATTGGTTAGTTTTGAGGGGATACCTCAGCCCGAAGGGGATAGTTTGGAAGAACGTAACCTTCCCGACGGGTTTTGCAAAGGATTTTTTCCGAAGGGCGAGACGCAGCGAAGGAAAGGCGAGGAACGCGTAGTCATCTACGCGGACGAGCGTTCCCGAGCAGCAACGAAGCCAAACGGAAAATACCGAAGCAAAATGCTCTTTGAAAACTACACAGAAGAAGAAATGACATGAAAAAGAGTGTCGAAAGACACAAGTTTTCACGAACATTTTAGGATTCAAGACATCAAGTATAACCGAAGGCGAAGACAAAGCGTACGCTTGCGGCACGAAGTGGGGTATAAACTCTGCTAAGTAAGCCACAAACGAGCATGGCGTAAGCCTCGTCGCTGGCAAGGCGCACCGGAGGAACACGAGGAAACGTGGTGGCAATCACGCTGACGAAGGGTTCCGAGGAGCAACGCAGCCAGAGGCGAGGATCGCGCCATGCGACGCGCGTAAGTCAAGCAAGTAAGGGCATACGGTGGATGCCTTGGCGTTCAGCGACGACGAAGGACGCGGTAAGCTGCGAAAAGACATGGGGAGCCGCAAGCAGGCATAGAACCATGTATCTCCGAATGGGGCAACCCGCTATTTGAAGAAATAGCATCGTCAGAAGTGAAACCCGGCGAACTGAAACATCTAAGTAACCGGAGGAAAAGAAATCAACAGAGACTCCCTGAGTAGCGGCGAGCGAAACGGGAAGAGCCCAAACCAAAAGCCCTCGGGCTATTGGGGTTGCGGACCTGCAAAAAAGGAAGACACGCAAGGGGAAACAGATGGGAAACTGTGGCAAAGAGAGTGAAACCCTCGTACCCGAAAGCGCGTCCAATGGGCAGGAATCCAGAGTACCACGGGACACGAGGAATCTTGTGGGAAGCAGGGTGGACCACCATCCAAGGCTACATACGACTGAACGACCGATAGAGGACAGTACCGTGAGGGAAAGGTGAAAAGAACCGGGGGACCGGAGTGAAAAAGAACCTGAAACCGTATGTCTACAAGCAGTCGAAGCTCCTTACGAGAGCGACGGCGTGCCTATTGAAGAATGAACCGGCGAGTTAAGGGTGCTGGCGAGGTTAAGCGGAAAACGCGGAGCCGAAGTGAAAGCGAGCCTAAATAGGGCGTTAAGTCAGCGACTTTAGACCCGAAACCACAGTGATCTATGCGTGGTCAGGAAGAAGCTCAGGTAAAAATGAGTGGAGGACCGAACCCGTGCGTGTTGAAAAACGTTGGGATGAGATGTGTATAGGGGTGAAATGCCAATCGAACGTGGAGATAGCTGGTTCTCCCCGAAATAGCTTTAGGGCTAGCCTCAGGCGAATCACCATAGAGACGGTAGAGCACTGATCGGGCAAGGGGGCGTAAAGCCTACCGACCCCAGTCAAACTACGAATGGCTCATATGGGCAGCCTGGGAGTCAGCGTGCGAGTGATAAGACCCGTACGCAAGAGGGAAACAGCCCAGACCGCCGGCTAAGGTCCCAAATACTGTGCTAAGTGGAAAAGGATGTAGGACTTCGAAAACAACCAGGATGTTGGCTCAGAAGCAGCCACCATTAAAAGAGTGCGTAATAGCTCACTGGTCGAGAGGACCTGCGCCGAAGATATCCGGGGCTCAAGCACAGAACCGAAGCCGCGGCAAGGTGTTAGACACCTTGGGTAGGGGAGCGTACCATAGGCGACGAAGGCTGACTGGAAAGACAACTGGAGCGTATGGTAGTGAGAATGCCGGTATGAGTAGCGAAAAGGACGGTGAGAATCCGTCCCACCGAAAGCCTAAGGTTTCCTGAGCAACGATCGTCGGCTCAGGGTAAGTCGGGACCTAAGCCGAGGCAAAGAGCGTAGGCGAAGGACAACTGGCGAAAAATCCAGTACCACTCTAAGTTGTTTGAGGATGGAGTGACACAGGAGGGAACTTGAGCGCGCGAATGGAAGAGCGCGTCGAACGCGGTAGGCTGGCAAAGAGGCAAATCCCTTTGCTAAGGCCGAGAGCGGATAGGGAAGTAAGCGAAAGCGAACGGAACTCAAGGGAACCACACTGTCGAGAAAAGCTTCTAACGAGACGAAGAGTGCCCGTACCGCAAACCGACACAGGTAGGCGGGGAGAGAATCCTAAGGTGCGCGGGAAAACCCTCGTTAAGGAACTCGGCAAAATGTATCCGTAACTTCGGGAAAAGGATAGCCGGAGCTAGTGAACTCTCAAGCAGAGGGAGCGAGAGCCGGTGGCACAAGAGAGGCCCAGGCGACTGTTTAGCACAAACACAGGTACTTGCGAAAGAGAAATCTGAAGTATAAGCGCTGACGCCTGCCCGGTGCTGGAAGGTTAAGGAAAGAGGTCAAGAGCAATCTGAAGCTTCGAACTGAAGCCCCAGTGAACGGCGGCCGTAACTATAACGGTCCTAAGGTAGCGAAATTCCTTGTCGGGTAAGTTCCGACCCGCATGAAAGGCGTAACGACCTGGGCACTGTCTCAACGAGGGACCCGGTGAAATTGAAATACCTGTGAAGATGCAGGTTACCCGCGACTGGACAGAAAGACCCCATGGAGCTTTACTGCAGCCTGGCATTGATTTTTGGGAAAGGATGTACAGGATAGGTGGGAGACTGGGAAAGTGAGACGCAAGTCACACTGGAGTCAATGTTGGGATACCACCCTTCCTTTTCTAAGGACCTAACCGAAGGGGTAACGACCCTCGAGACAGTGCCAGGGGGACAGTTTGACTGGGGCGGTCGCCTCCGAAAGAGCAACGGAGGCGTCCCAAGGTTCCCTCAGCGCGGCCGGAAATCGCGCGAAGAGTATAAAGGCAGAAGGGAGCTTGACTGCGAGACGGACAGGTCGAGCAGGGACGAAAGTCGGGCTTAGTGATCCGGTGGTAGAGAGTGGAATTGCCATCGCTCAACGGATAAAAGCTACCCTGGGGATAACAGGCTAATCTCTCCCAAGAGTCCATATCGACGGGGAGGTTTGGCACCTCGATGTCGGCTCATCACATCCTGGGGCTGAAGCAGGTCCCAAGGGTTGGGCTGTTCGCCCATTAAAGTGGTACGTGAGCTGGGTTCAGAACGTCGTGAGACAGTTCGGTCCATATCCATCGCGGGCGCAAGAAACATGAAGGGATCTGCTCTTAGTACGAGAGGACCGGAGTGGACGGACCGACGGTGTACCGGTTATGGCGCCAGCCGTAGAGCCGGGTAGCTGCGTCCGGAAGGGATAAACGCTGAAAGCATCTAAGCGTGAAACCCACCCTGAGATGAAGTTTCTCATGTGAAAGCAGTAAGGCCCCTCGAAGACGACGAGGTAGATAGGCTGGGAGTGGAAGCCCTGCAAGGGGTGGAGCGGACCAGTACTAATTGGCCGAGGGCTTGACTTATAGGGAAGACGTCTAAAGAAAAGACGTTGACCGCTAAGGTAGTAGGTTATACGAGATGGACTAAGATGTTCGGTCTACTTCTTCTGTATAGTTTTGAGAGAGCAGGAATGTTTTCTCACACATTCGGTGACGATACCGGCGTGGTTCCACCTGTTCCCATTCCGAACACAGTAGTTAAGCACGCAGAGGCCGATGGTACTTGGCTGGCGACGGCCTGGGAGAGTAGGTAGTTGCCGATCAAAAAAAGCACCCGTTGAGGCGGGTGCTTTTTGCATGGCGTTTATGCAAAAAAAGAAAAACATAGCAGGAATAAACTTTGGGCAAAAGCGACAGCGGGAGATGGTTTTGCCAATTTGGTGGGTTGCTGTTTGGGGAGATGAGGTTATTTATCATCATTGATTGTGGAGGAGAGTGACCTTGGCCAAGGCTGGGTCAAACCTTCTGCATTTCGGTGAAAAGTACTTAAAAAATAAGTTTTCCTATAGGAATTTTTATGTTACAATGCAAAACGAGAAAAATTCTTACTACGGGGGAGGAAATCTTATGTTTGGCAGAGAGAAAGAGAAAACGAATACGAAAGGCACATCGAATTTAGCGGGGGTGCTGAATCGGCTGGCAGCGGCTCACGAACGGAATACCTTGTTCGCGAAACTTAACAGCCGCGAGCCTTTGGCACCGGCGCTGAACCCTTTTATTGACAGTGTAAACGAGGAATTAGAGTATCAGAAGATTCGTACGCAGACCATCAATAATGCGGTTCGTTCCGGACTGTGGTCCATGAAGATTAAGTCGGATTTCAGTGTGGCGTATGCCATTTGGTCGGACAATTTCCGGAAAATGATCGGGTTTCATGACGAATCGGACTTTCCCAATACGGTGGAGGCATGGAGTTCGCGGCTTCATCCGGATGATGAGGACGCGACGCTCCAAGCGTTTTCCCGCTGCATTCGTGATATCAGTGGCAATACGCCCTACGATGTGAACTACCGCATGAAGATTAAGGATGGAAGCTATCGGTGGTTCCATGCTTCCGGCAATTTAGTTAAGAATAAGAGCGGACATCCGGACGAGATCATCGGTGTCTTTGTGGACATCGATGATAAAGTGAAGAATGAGGAGTACCTTAATTATACTCTCAAGCGCTACGAGGCCATCGACAGCGTCTTGTCCGAAGGGTCCTGGAATATGCGGGTGGTGGGGAATGATCCCACGAATCCTAACAATGAATTTTGGTGGTCGGATCGTTTTCGCCATCTCCTGGGATTTGAAAATACCAGTGATTTCCCTAATACTTTAAATTCTTGGGCGGATAGACTGCATGAGGAGGATAAGGCGCGCACTCTGAAGATGTTCCGTGATCATATCATGGATTACAGCGGCCGGACGCCTTTTGATGTGGAGTACCGCTTGCGTAAAAAGGACGGAAGCTATCGTTGGTTCCACGCTGTGGGCAAGACAGTGCGAAAAGAAGATGGGACGCCGGTGCTGGTGGCCGGGGCCATTGAGGACATTACGCATATTAAGGACAGCAAGGAGAAGTTTTACAAAGAACTGAGCGGCATGCTGGAAACGCTCTATGCTTCCATCAATGGGATAACTACCATTGTCAGCGAAACGACGGAACAGACGGCGGAACTTGCCGGCGTGCAGGAAGACATCACGAAGGCAGCGGAAGATACACGCACACAGACCGATGCCACATTGCAGATGACCGAGCTTATCATGAGCATAACGAAGCAGACGAACCTTTTGGCACTCAATGCGTCTATTGAGGCGGCTCGGGCAGGCGATGCGGGGCGTGGTTTTGCCGTGGTAGCGGAAGAGGTAGGAAAACTGGCGGATAGCAGCCAGGAAGCGGTAGGCAAGATCGTGGAGGCGCTGGGCTCCATGGCAGATTCGGCTAATAATATCGTGGATAAGATCAAGGCTATCAACCGCTTGGTAGAGAATCAGGCAGCGAACATGCGGGAGATCAACGCATCGGTAGAGGAAGCGAAGGCGATGTCCAATGATATCGAGACACTGTCGCGGAAATTGTGAGGCGTATCCAGTACGTGGAAAGAGGAGAAAAGAGGGGCTAAGGGCCGAGCGCGAGAAGACCATTGACAAAAGGCTTTTTGGCCTGTATACTATCATCTTGTGAGTACCGTGTTCTGCGGAGGCACGATCCTCTCTTCGTGGTTCACTAGCTCAGTTGGTAGAGCATCTGACTTTTAATCAGAGGGTCCCGGGTTCAAGTCCCGGGTGAGCCACCATGGCGCCATCGTCAAGTGGTTAAGACACCGCCCTTTCACGGCGGGTTCGTGGGTTCAAATCCCGCTGGCGTCACCAGAAAATTTGCCGCTTTCTCAGGGAAGCGGTTCTTTTGTTATACAGTGCGAAAGGTTGATATGAAAAAGGAGTGGTATGATGAATGAAGATGGGAGAAAAAGTATAATAGAAACAGTCTTGATTCGCTCGGCAGCATGGATGAATGACTATATAAAATCTCTCTATAGTAGCGATGAAGAAATTCAGCGCATGATGCTTTCCAAAGAGAAACATACCGGGCAGGTGCGTTCTATCTGCCGGTCGTTAGCTCTCCATCTTCACTTTTCGCCGTCGGAGACAGCATTGGCAGAACTCATGGGGCTGCTTCACGATACGGGACGCTTTCGTCAGTTCACTCTCTATCGAACCTTTAATGACGCTATTTCCGTAGATCATGCGGTATTAGGACTGAAAATCATAGAAAAAGCAGCGCTTTTGCAGCCGTTATCAAAGGACGAGCAAGCGATAGTGACTTTTGCGATTCAAAATCATAACAAAAAAGAAATCGCTTGGGGAAAGGAGGAAAGACAGAATTTATTTGCCCGTCTTTTACGGGATGCAGACAAATTGGATATCTATCGGGTCTTGGAGCCGCTTTTAGCTCCTTCGGACGGACATGGGATCAGTCCCGCATTTTTAGAAAAATTCTCTATAGGAGAACAAGTGGACTATACCATGATTCATACGTTTGATGACCGGAAGTTGGTACGGCTCATGTGGGTCTATGATATCAATTTCAGCTGGACGCTACAGCGGATCGTCGAACAGGGGTATATTGACAAGATTATCCATTGCCTGCCAGTAAATGAAGCGATAGAAACCGGTATACGCCATCTGCAGGCTTATGTAGCACAAAAATGCGCGACACCAGATATCTGAACGAAAAGGGAAAATATCGGAAGATTGGCAGGAATATAGTCCAGAATTCCCGAATATATTTTAGGTTAAGGATTGTTATGCTGTTGATTGATTCATCGATAAAGGAGAGGTCGTCATGCCGGAGAAAGAGACGCTGACTCCCAATTTTGTGGAGAACGCTGTCAGGGAAGATTTAAAGCAGGGGAAATATGTCAATGGCATTCATACACGGTTTCCGCCTGAACCTAATGGCTATCTGCATATTGGTCACGCTAAGTCTATCTGCTTAAATTTTGGTCTGGCACAACATTTTGACGGTATGTGCAATCTGCGTTTTGACGATACTAATCCCACGAAAGAGGATATAGAATACGTGGATTCTATTCAAGAAGATGTTCAATGGTTGGGTTTTTCTTGGGCAGATCGAAAATTCTACGCGTCGGATTATTTTCCTCGACTTTACGAATATGCCGTCGAACTTATCAAACGTGGGAAAGCCTTTGTTTGCGATCTGTCCGCTGAAGAGATACGTGATTATCGTGGCACGCTGACGGAGCCTGGCAAAGAAAGTCCCTACCGCAACCGCAGCGTAGCGGAAAATTTAGATCTTTTTCAGCGCATGAAGGAGGGAGAGTTTCCTGACGGGAGCCATGTGCTGCGGGCGAAGATCGATATGACCGCACCAAATATTACTATGCGGGATCCGGTTCTATACCGCATAGCGCATACGACACATCATCGTACCGGAAATGCGTGGTGCATTTATCCTATGTACGATTTTGCTCATCCGCTGTCGGATGCCATAGAAGGTATTACGCATTCCGTTTGCACGTTAGAATTTGAGGAACACCGGCCTCTCTACGATTGGGTATTGGATTCCTTAGATTTTAATGTAAATACACGTCCACGACAAATTGAGTTTGCCCGGCTTAATTTGTCAAACACGGTGATGAGCAAACGTAAGCTGCGACAATTGGTAGAGGGCGGGTATGTATCGGGGTGGGACGATCCCCGGATGCCCACGATTTCCGGCCTGCGTCGTCGTGGGTACACTGCGTCTGCCCTGCGGGATTTTTGCGATCGTATTGGGGTAGCTAAAAGTAACAGTGTAGTGGATGTGGCCATGTTGGAGCACTGTATACGTGAGGATCTCAACGTCAAGGCTCCCCGCCTCATGGCAGTGCTGGAACCGCTGAAAGTGGTCATCACCAATTATCCCGCTGAGCAGACGGAATATCTTTTGGCAGAGAATCATCCGAATCGTGATGATCGCCGCTATGTACCTTTTTCGCGCGAGATATATATTGAACAAGAAGATTTCGCGGAGAATCCGCCCAAGAAATTTTTCCGCTTAAAGCCCGGCGGTGAGGTGCGTTTAAAACATGCCTATATTATTCGCTGCGACGAGGTGGTAAAAGACGATGCGGGAAACATCATGGAACTGCACTGCTCTTATGATGCGGAATCCAAACAGGGTGGTGCTACTGCGGGACGGAAGGTGAAGGGAACCCTTCATTGGGTAGCGGCGGCGACTTCCGTTTCAGCGGAAGTTCGCCTCTACGATTATCTCCTGAAAACCGATGAAAACGGTAACGTACCAGAGGATTTTCTATCGGTTTTGAACCCGGCATCCTTGCGAATCATTTCCCAAGCACAGCTTGAACCTAGCGCCCGCTGGGTCGGGAAGGGAACGCATTTTCAGTTTCTCAGGAAAGGATACTTTTGCGTCGACCAGGATTCTACGCCTGAACATTTAGTGTTCAACGAAGTTACTGGACTTCGGGATACCTGGGCAAAAGTACAAAAGGAGTAATTGGATGGGAAAGATACCCAAAAACTTATCCGATAAGGATATGCTTAAGAATTATCAAGAAGATTCGACGATAGAAGAAACATTTCAGCGTGCGGCTGATACGCTGGCGGAGAAAAAACAGCAACCGATACCAGAGGACAGAGGGGATATGGAAGCGCTATCATTATCCGCCGAGATCCGTACTTCTTTAGAACAAATGTTGCTGGAATTAAAAGTAGAACTTTATCGTGAAGGTATTGTTGATTATCGCCTGATAGTTCGCCGGGATGGAAAAAATATCATCTTGTCTCCGGCCGCGAAAAAGAAATGATTTCCTCATAGGAGTTCATAACGTTCATTGGAGGCATCATAGGATGGATAAATACACGCCCCGAGAGATCGAAAAGAAATGGCAACAGAAATGGGATGAAGATCATTTTTATCAGACGGAGGTGATCCCTGACCAGAAAAAGTATTATGTTTTGGAAATGTTTCCCTATCCCTCGGGAAATCTTCACATGGGCCACGTCCGCAATTATTCTATTGGCGACGTAATGGCACGATATAAACGCATGGCAGGCTATAACGTGATTCATCCCATGGGCTTTGATGCCTTCGGTATGCCGGCGGAGAATGCAGCCATTAAGCATGGCGTACATCCGGCGGATTGGACGTACGCTAACATTGAGAATATGAAGCGTCAGCAGCGAGAGATGGGGCTTTCCTATGATTGGGGACGAGAAGTAGAAACTTGCCGTCCCGATTATTATCGGTGGACGCAGTGGCTTTTTGAGCTCTTTTATAAACGCGGACTGGCTTATAAGAAAGAAGCTTCCGTGAATTGGTGCAGCACCTGTGGGACAGTGCTGGCCAATGAACAGGTTGTTGACGGTAAATGCTGGCGGTGCGACGCAAAAGTACAGAAAAAAAATCTCTCTCAGTGGTTTTTAAAGATCACCGCATACGCGGATACACTTTTACATGATTTAACTTTACTTTCTGGCTGGCCAGAACGGGTCAAAACCATGCAGGAAAATTGGATCGGCCGCAGTGAAGGTTTAGAATTTTCGTTGAAAGTTCCCGTACTGGGAGAAGAGGTTTCCGTTTACACCACGCGGCCGGATACGGTTTTTGGTATTACTTTTCTGGCATTGGCAGCGGAACACCCTCTAATCGAAAGGATTTGCCAGGATAATCCGAGAGCCAATGAGATTAAAACCTTTTGTCATCGCATTCATAACCAGTCAGAACTGGAACGTACCTCGGGGGATTCGGAAAAAGAAGGATTGTTCACTGGCGTATATGGTATAAATCCGTTCAATGGACAGGAGGTACAAATTTGGGTGACGAATTACGTCCTGGCAGAATACGGGACGGGTGCAGTCATGGGCGTACCATCCGGTGATCAGCGCGACTGGCTGTTTGCAACAAAGTACGGAATCAATAAAATCCTGACCCTCCAGCCCAAAGGGCACGAATTAAAAATAGAGGAAATGATGGCCGCTTACGTAGAAAAGGAAGGTGTGCTGGTTAATTCCGGAAAATTTACGGGGATGGACATGCGAGAAGGGGGCCAGGCCATCATGGCTGAGGCTGAGGCGCAAGGCTTTGGCAGGCGTCAGGTTAATTATCGTCTGCGTGATTGGCTAATTTCTCGGCAACGGTACTGGGGCGCGCCCATTCCCATCATTTATTGCCCCCATTGCGGTCCAGTGTTAGTACCAGAGAAAGATTTGCCGGTGAAACTGCCTGAACATGTGACGTTCGCTCAGGGAACCGTATCTCCGCTGGCCCAATGCGAGGCATTCGTGAACTGTACGTGTCCTACTTGCGGCGCTGCTGCTCAACGGGAAACGGACACCATGGATACTTTTATCTGCTCTTCTTGGTACTATATGCGTTACACGGATGCGCACAACGACAAGGCACCTTTTGATAAAGAAAAAGTGAACTATTGGGCTCCAGTCGATCAGTATATTGGTGGTATTGAGCATGCGATTCTCCATCTACTCTATGCCCGTTTTTTTACGAAAGTCCTCAGGGACGCCGGACTCGTCGATTTCGATGAACCCTTTACCAATCTCTTAACGCAAGGCATGGTCATTAAAGACGGCGCAAAGATGAGTAAATCTAAAGGAAACGTGGTTTCGCCCGAAGAGATCATCGCTAAATATGGTGCAGATACAGCCCGGCTTTTCATTCTTTTCGCCGCCCCCCCCGAACGTGATTTAGAATGGAGCGATCAAGGAGTGGAAGGTGCCTACCGGTTTTTGAACCGGGTTTGGCGTATTCTTCTCTCTTTCGAAGAAAAGATCAAGGCAGCTGATGATACGTATGATACCCCCGCTCTTAACAATGAGGAAAAAGAGCTGCGCCGTATCCTTCATATCACTATTGCTAAGGTGACAGAAGACGTGAAGGAGCGTTTCACCTTTAATACGGCACTCAGTTCCATTATGGAATTGGTCAACGCTTATTATGTATTTCAGGATTCGGCAACCGTCAATGCCGGTTTGATCAGAGAAGTGGGGATTACTCTTCTGAAACTTTTAGCGCCCTTTGCACCCCATATAACCGAAGAGCTATGGGAGCGATTGGGTGGGAAGGAAAGTATTCACACGCAGACGTGGCCGGTTTGTGAAGAAGCGGCGACCCAGCAGGCGGAAGTGGAGATTGTCTTGCAAATCAACGGCAAGGTGCGTGATCGGATTTTAGTTGCTGCTGATCTTGATGCGGCGGCGATGGAAAAGGCGGCCCTCGCCCAATCTAAGGTTCAAAAGCATACTGTAGGCAAGACGATCGTCAAAGTGATTGCTGTACCAAAAAAATTGGTCAATATTGTGGTTAGATAAAGACGGCGATAGAAACGGGGCGCAATGTAGGACGACGCTTTTCCAAAGGAGAATTGTCATACGTTGCGCTCCTGTGTTTTTCCGGGAAAGGATGGACGTTATGCCGACCTCGTATAAAGCGACGACGCTATTGGCCATCTGTGTTTTGGGCGCTATTGGAGCGATTCTGTGCCAAGCGCGCGGCGGAGGTTTTTGGGCTGGTCTGTGGGCGCATGGCTTTTTGGCGGCTACCATTGGCGGCTTAGCAGATTGGTTCGCGGTAACTGCCATTTTTCGACGGCCCTTAGGGATCGGGTGGCGTACGGATGTTTTGCGCCGCAATCGGGCGCGCATTACCAAAGAATTAGTGGATTTTATCAGCGGTGACCTTTTAAGCCGGGAAAATATTATGAACACCTTAGCTAACGAGGATTTTGCTCAAATGCTGATTACCTATCTGACACAGAGAGGCGGAACGGAACGTCTTACGGGATTGGCAGAGGCGTTTGTGCGACAGGTCATAGCGAATATTGATATCACCAGACTTTGCGCATCCCTGACTCCATCGATACGGGAAATACTGGGGTCGATAGATATTTCACCTTTGATAGACGCGGGCGCAGAGACATTGCGCAGTCGTATTGAACCGAAACAGTTGATACAAGCTTTTCTGCCGTCCCTTCGTCAGCTCATAGCCGGACCAATGGTGCAGAATCTACTGCTGAACCATATTGTGCCCATACGTGAAGCCTACGAAGGTCAGTCGTTAAAACGTTCGGCATTTTTTACCTTGCTGGGGCTTTCAGACGAGAAGCTGCTGTCCCTATGCAACGAAAAGATCGCCGACGGGTTGTCTCAGTTGGAACGTGGAGAAGGTCCGCTTTGGGAACAGGTTCAGGCGTGGCTGCATCGCCAACTGGCATCAAATCAGAAAAACAAAGATTGGCACCGCTGGATTGAAGAATGGAAAAAGTATGAATTACGCCAGATTGACCTGACTGATGAAGTTCAGCGATATTGGGAAGCGTATCGCAATAAGGACCAGGAGGACTGGCTGCGTAAAACGCGTGCGTTGATTGAAGGTTATGTGCAAAGGTTTGCCCAAGAAAAAGTGTGGCAAAGAAGAGTAAACCAATATTTACTTCAGTTTTTTTCAAATATGGTGGATCGGCACCACGAGCAAATCCCCCAGCTTATTATGGCACACGTAGGCCGACTCAGTGACGATGATTTGGTAGAGCTGGCTGAATCGAAAGTTGCCGACGATTTGCAGATGGTTCGCGTAAATGGTTCCGTAGTGGGGGCTGTGACGGGAATGATCTTGTATCTTTGTATCTACATGGTGGGAAGGTTAGGGAGCTGACGATGGGAGGAAACTGGAATGTAGCAGATAAGACCCTTTTTGGGGCGCTGCTGCTGTTTTTGTCCACCCTGTTTTGGCATTGCGGCCACTCTGACAATCTTTGGGCAGAAGGACTGCTTTTTACGGCAGAGGCGGCACTGGTAGGGGGGGTGGCTGATTGGTTTGCAGTGACGGCTCTTTTTCGCAAACCTTTAGGTTTTCCTTATCATACGGCGATTTTGCCGAAAAAACGAGAAGAATTCAGTGCGGCGATGGTACGGCTTATTCAACAGGAATTTTTTTCCCGACGACACTTATTCGCCCTTATGAACACATATAATTGGAAAGATTGGCTTTGGGAAGGATTAAAAACAGATGTCTTTCGCGCTGAGATTAGAAAAGGTCTTAGGGCCTTTCTGCAGAATGCCATAGGGCACTTTGATTCTCATAAAGTGGCCGAGACACTGACTTTGCGGTTTCAGGCGCGCCTCCACTGTATTTCTTTTACGGATGTGCTTTCCTATTTCAACCGTTGGCTGCAAAAAGACGACCATGATCGAAGATTACTGGGGACGCTCTCTCTATTCTTGCGCGAAAAAGCAGAACGAACGGAATTTTATACCGGAATAGAAAATATGCTTCGCGATATGCAGCGGCAAAAGATAGAGGAGTCTGGCGTTTTGGGAATGCTGTTCTCTTCCTTGTCAGAGACCATGGATATTGTAAACGTAGGAGATCTGGCCAAGATCATCCAGAACGAAATCGTGGCGTTTGCTGAGCAAATCGGCGAACAGAATTCAGAGGTACAGGAACGATTCCTGACGCTCTTCCATGATCGTTTGGCCACTTGTGAGCAGGATGAAGTATTGCGGGATTCTTATATGAACTTTCGCGATGCGTTGGCGGATCATTTACCCATAAATCAAGAGATGACAATGATCTTGCGGCAGATCCAAAGTGCTTTGACCGATTCGTTTTCCCCTGCTGGGACGGCTCTCTCCGCTTCGTTGCTTACTTTTATGGAAGCGATAGTGACACGTGCCATGGATATGCTGCGGGACGATACAGCAGTTGGGAAAAAGTTTGATGCTCTCGTCTACGATATAGTGGCCCGCAGTACCTTGCAGGCGCAGGCCATCAGCGGCATAGTAGCCCGGGAAGTAATGGGACGGATGACGGACGAACAGCTCAACCGGATCGTGTACGATAAGATTGAATCGGATATGCTGTGGATACGGATGAACGGCACTGTTATGGGAGCTGTCATTGGCAGCATGCTGTTTTTCCTTCGTCTTGTACTGGGATATGGCGGAAGCTGACCTATTTTCAAAGAGAGACTAAAAAGAATGTGACCGGGGAGAATCAGACGAAATGAAGCATTCGTTGGAAACGCAACCCAACGCGGCACAGACAGAGCCGCTTCCAAAAGCAGCAGATCACGAAAAGAAGAAATTAGAACGCGCTATTCGGCGCAAAGCTTTATGGTTAGCCATTAAACCTCATGAAATATTTGCCGAGACAGTGGAAACGGTATTTGTCGATCGCCCGGTATTCGTGTCCTTTGATTTGGAACGGGCGGGGTTCGCTGAAGATGACATCATTGAGATCGGCGCAGTTCGAGTGGATATAAGAGCCGGGACGTTTCAAAAGTTTCACGCGTTGGTGCAGCCTCGAACTCGGCTGAATCATTATGTAGAGAAACTGACGGGGATCACCCGGGCGGAGCTGAACGGACAAAAAACACTGCCTGAAGTATTACCGGATTTTCTGCGCTTTGTGGGGGATGACCCGGTGCTTGGGCATGCCATCGGGGACAATGACCTCGTACAGATTAATTTAGCACTTCGCCGCTATGAACTGCCGGGATGGCACAATTTTTTACCGTCGTTCATTGATACCGAACATGTAGCGCATCGCCTTATGGATCATCTCATACCACCGGTTAAAAAATTTGGTCTCGCGTTTCTCTTAGCACGATACGGCTGGGAGCTGCCTGCTACGCATCGGGCGGTAGAAGATGCTGTAGCTTCGTATATTTTGTTCTGTTTTTTGATGAAAGACAAGACTCTGCCTTCCACTACAGAAATTGTTAGATTTTCCGGGGAACAGCAGGACGCTCTCTTGAGGAACCTGATGGCGGATTGTGGGATGCAGGCCGTCGATGCGAAGACAGAAATCGTGCCGTAATATTTCGTTTCATAGCGGATCTGAGGAGGGGAAACGTCATGCTTGCCGAAGTGTTGGTAAATATTCCGGTAAAGAGTATTTACCGGGCGTTTACGTATCGGATCCCGAAAGAACTCTCCTATATCGATGTAGGTTGGCGGGTACTGATTCCCTTTGGCGGTCGTAAGGCGGAAGGTTTTGTCATAGCGCTTTCGGAAACAAGTGATATACCGGTGAAGAAAGTGAAAGATATCCTGTCTGCCGTGGACGACGAAGCATGGTTTACTCCGGAAATGATCGCCGTTGCCCGTTGGCTGGCGGAATTTTACTTATGCACGCCAGCGGAAATGATGCGCCTCTTCATGCCGGGAAAAAGCGGGATTCGTATGGAAGTGGCCTATCGCGCAAATTTAGTGAAGGCGCTGATAGAATCAGAAAAAAACGCCAAGCGTTATCATGCTATCTATGCGTACATCCGGGAGAAGGGAACGGTTACACTGTCCGAATTACGCCGGTTCCTGTCGCCTGACGTATCGACCCTTTCGGATACGTTGGATCAAATGGTTCATCGTCAGTGGATTTGTAAAGAATATGTAGCACGCCGTCGTTTCTCTGCATCCTACGAGCACATTCTCTGTCTCGCTTCATCTGTTGATGGTTCTGCAGTGACGGGGCTGAGCCGCAAAGTAGCACAACGCCGGCTCTTTAAAGCGCTAACCGAAACGCCGGAAATTTCCTTCTCTGTTTTACGAAAACGCGGTTTTTCGAAAAGTGTCATCGATGGGTTGATACATAGCGGATTGGCAACGATGAAAACCGTCCGCCGCTTTCGCGATAGCTACCAAACGACGCCGGATGGTGCGCCGCCTACCGCCTTACCTCCGCTGACGCCAGCACAAACCGAGGTGTTAAAACAATTACAGCCCGCCATCGAGCTCCGGCAGACGAAGGCTTTTCTGCTCCACGGAGTGACGGGCAGCGGTAAAACCCGGGTGTATATGGAAGCAGCCATTAAAGCCCGGGAGCAGGATCGGCAAGTACTTGTTTTGGTGCCGGAGATCGCTCTTACCGGGCAGCTTGTCAAAACTTTCCAAACCGTTTTCGCAACGGATATTATCGTAATACACAGCCGGCTTACCGTAACCGAGCGCAACGATGCTTTTTTTCGGATTCGTCGCCGAGAAGCAGGTGTCATCATTGGAGCACGTTCCGCGCTCTTTACTCCGGCCACCGACATCGGTCTCATCATCCTGGATGAAGAGCAAGACAATTCCTATAAACAGGACGAGGCGCCTCGTTACCATGCTCGGGTTGTCGCCTCCGCTCTGGCACGATATCACCATGCTGTCCTACTCTTGGGAAGCGCTACGCCATCTCTGGAATCTTTTTATTTGACGCGCCAGGGCAAGATTACCTTATTATCTTTACCGGAACGGGTGGGAAACCGAGCGCTTCCCCGCATGGAACTTGTCGATATGAGGCAGGAATTGCGGAGCGGAAATCGTCGGGTTCTCTCTGGCGCGTTGGAATCCTGTATTCGCGATACGGTGACCGCCGGTCATCAGATGATCCTCATGCTGAATCGCCGCGGCTATTTCACATTTGTTATGTGCCGTTCCTGCGGGCACGTCGTGGTGTGCCGCTGCTGCGGTCTGCCCTTGGTATACCATCGAGACGGTCGTTTGGCTTGCCATCACTGTGACACCCATGAAATGGTACCTTCGATTTGCCCTGCCTGCGGCAGTACTTATATCAAATTTTTTGGTTCAGGTACGGAAAAATTAGAACGGGAACTTCAGGAACGAATTCCCGAAGTACGCGTGGTTCGGTTTGATCGAGATACGACTCGAAAAAAATTCGCCCATGAAGAAATTTTGGAAGCTTTTCGACAGGGGAAATACGATATCTTATTGGGCACCCAGATGGTTGCCAAAGGACATGATATTCCCAATGTTACAGCAGTGGGCATATTGAGCGCCGATGCAGCGCTCAATATGCCGGATTTTCGAGCGGCGGAGCATTGTTTTGCCCTCATTACGCAGACGGCAGGAAGAGCCGGTCGGGGCAAAGTTCCAGGACGTGTCTTGGTTCAGTGTTATAATCCGGAACATTATGCGGTACGATGTGCCGTAGAGCAAGACTATCAAAAGTTTTATGAGGCGGAAATAGAATTTCGGCGGGCCTTGTTTTTCCCTCCTTTTTGCCGCTTGATTAAATTGACGTTCCTACATGAAAAGGAAGAGATTGCGCGGGAAAATGCGGTACAGGTGAAAGAAAAATTTATGATCGCTTTTGCTGGTGCTGTATATCGTCAGATATTAGGGCCAGCACCGGCATCCATAGCAAAATTTAATGGCGTATACCGCTTCTCTCTACTGATTAAGACCGACGATTTGACCGTGACACAGAATTTTTTACGTCAGGAACAGATGGAACGGCGGACAGATGTTCTCATCGATATTGACCCTATCATGCTGTAATGCAGTTGTATTTTCTGTTATTTTGTCATATAATAACACCTATCATAACGATGATGGAGAGAGTAAGTCTCGTGAAAGTTCCCACAGGGAGTCTGGCCATGACTGGAAGCTGGACGGAAGCGGACGAGGCTGAAGTTCACTTCGGAGTTCAGCGGTGAAGAAGTAGCTGCTGCGTGGGCGGCGTTAACGCATAAAAGAGTATGAATTAGGGTGGTACCGCGAAGTAGCTTTCGCCCCTTAGGGGCGGAAGCTCTATTTGTTTTAGATTCTTTTTAGTCATCGTTCCTATTATTGTGCAGGAGGTTGCAGATGGAAGAGAAAATCAATCAACTCAAACAAGAGGCGGCGGAGCTTATTCGACAACAAGTGAAGAATCTTTCGCAGCTCAATGATATTCGGGTGAAGTACTTGGGGAAAAAGGGGGAGATCACGAATTTCCTGCGCGGCTTAGGGCAGCTTAGCAAGGAAGAGCGTCCCCGTATCGGCCAAATCGTCAACGAGGCGCGCAATCAGTTGGAAGCCTTGATTGAAGAAAAAAATGCGCAGCTCAAAACACAGGCTCTTCAAAAACGATTGACGCAGGAAAAAATTGACGTTACCTTATCCGGACGCTATCCATGGCCAGGTCATCTTCATCCCTTGACGTTGACGTTGCATCGTATCAAAGCTATTTTCATGGATATGGGATTTACAGTGGAAGAAGGGCCGGAGATTGAGCGGGATTATTTTAATTTTGAGGCGCTGAATTTGCCCAAAGACCATCCGGCACGGGATATGCAGGATTCGTTTTACATCACCGAAGAGATCCTCATGCGCACGCAGACGTCTCCCGTGCAGGCTCGCACCATGCAGGCCCATGAACCGAACAGTCCCATCCGCATGATCGCGCCGGGACGCGTCTATCGTCGTGACGACTACGACGCCACACACTCGCCGATGTTCACCCAGGTGGAAGGGTTGGTCATTGACGAAGGGATACGTTTCTCGGATTTGAAAGGAACGTTGGAACTCTTTCTGCATAAAATTTTCAATGAGAAAGTAAGTATACGCTTTCGTCCCAGCTTTTTCCCTTTTACTGAACCCAGTGCGGAAGTAGATATTTCCTGCGTGATGTGCCACGGCAAAGGCTGCCGCGTCTGCAAAGGGACAGGATGGTTGGAAATCCTGGGAGCAGGAATGGTACATCCTAACGTTTTGCAGATGAGCGGTTACGATCCCCAGCGTGTCAGCGGATTTGCCTTCGGTCTTGGAGTGGAGCGCATTGCCATGCTGTCCTATGGGATTGATGATTTGCGCCTGTTCTATGATAATGATCTGCGGTTTTTGCGTCAGTTTTGAGAGAGGAGACACGATATGCAGGTTTCAATAAAATGGCTGAAGGATTATATTGATTTTTTGGAAACACCGGAAGAATTGGCCAATAAACTGACGATGGCAGGTGTACCGGTGGAGAATGTTCTTCATCAGGGGGCGGGTTTGGAAAAAGTGATCACCGGGCTCTTGGAAAAAGTAGAGCCGCATCCAGACTCTGATCATCTAAAAATCTGTACCGTTCAGATCGGGGAGAAAGAACCGCTTGTCATCGTGACCGGTGCTTCTAATGTGGCATCAGGACAAATTGTTCCGGTGGCTCTGGTGGGGGCGCATCTGCCGACAGGCCAAAAAATATCCAAGAGCAAAATACGCGGCGTCCCATCTTTAGGGATGCTTTGCTCCGTGGGTGAATTAGCTATCGATACGGCGAGCCTTCCTGAAGAACAGATCAATGGCATTTTTATCCTGCCAGAGGATACACCGGTGGGTGTTCCGGTGGCTACAGTGCTGGGGCTTGATGACGTAGTTCTGGAATTTGAACTTACGGCGAACCGAGGCGATTGCTTCAGCGTTTGGGGACTTGTGCGAGAGATTGCTGTCCTTACCGGGAGTGTGCCGCGTTGGCCGGCGATTACCGTAACCGAAGATAATACACATAGCGCAGCAGATATGGTGAAAATTAGCATCGAAGCGGAAGATTTATGCGGGCGCTTTTCGGCCCGTGTTTTGACCGAGGTGCAGATCGGACCTTCTCCCCTTTGGATGCAGGAGCGATTGGCGGGATCCGGTATTCGGGCTATCAATAACGTGGTCGATGTGACAAATTTTGTCATGTTAGAATTGGGACAACCTCTGCACGCCTATGATTACGATAAAGTCAAAGGACATCGACTGACGGCACGACGAGCTAAATCCGGAGAAAATCTTCATACCCTTGACGATTCAAACCGCCTTGCCAAAGGAGATGAACTGGTCATTGCTGATGAAGAAAAACCCGCAGGTTTGGCCGGTATCATGGGTGGGTTAGAAACGGAGATCACGGAAAAAACGGTTACTGTGATTTTGGAAGCCGCAGTTTTCGATGGGACATCCATTCGGCGCACAGCACGAAGCGTCGGACTCCACTCTGAGGCTTCGGGGCGTTTTGAGCGGGGCGTCGATAGGACGCAAACAATTCGAGCGCTGGATCGGGCAGCTCAGCTTTTAAATGAGATGGGTGCCGCGCATACGGCGAAAGGGGTCGTAGACTGCTATCCTCAGCCTCAGACACCGATGACTGTGACATTTATAGTAGACGCGATCAACCGACGTCTGGGGCTGAACTTGGCGGGGCGCAAAATGGCCGCTATCTTGGAAAGTCTCGGGTTTCGACTGGAAAGTACCGGCTCCGACAGCTATCAGGTTACGGTCCCCTCGTGGCGCAATGATATTAGTTGTTGGGAAGATCTTTCGGAGGAAGTAGCTCGCATATACGGGTTCGATAATATTCCCTCGACGACGCCGCAGGGGAAGATGCAGATGGCACAGGAAAGTGATCGTCAAGTATTTATCGACGTTATGAAGAAAACGTTATGCGCGTTGGGCCTGAACGAAACGGTCTCCTTTGCTTTTGTGCATCCATCCATGTTTGATCGCTTACAGATACCGGAAAACGATGAACTTCGTCGAGCAATTCCCATTATGAATCCCTTGACCGATGAATATCCGCTGGTGAGGACAACGCTGCTGCCCAATCTCTTTGAAAACGCCATGCGTAATTTATCACGAAAAAATGAAGACGTCCGCCTTTTCGAGGTGGCCCCTGTCTTTTTTCCCAAAGGACTGCCGGTCACAGAACAACCGCGGGAAATCCTTAAAGCGGTAGGATTGATTGCTGGACGGCGACAGCCGCTGGGATGGAGTCAAGGGAAGGAATCCGTGGATTTTTATGACGCAAAAGGAATCATAGAACAGCTTTTTGCAGTCCTACACCTGAAAAATTATACGGTGGAGCCGGGGCATCATTTTGCGCTTCATCCGGGAAAGACGGCGGCTTTTAAGAAAGGACGGGAAACTCTCGCCATCGTAGGAGAAGTGCATCCAGCGGTAGCAGCAGCTTTCGGTACCACCAAGGCCATGTACGTTTTTGAGATGGATATAGGCACGTTGATGCAGTACACCAATGGAAAATTTTCTTATCAACCGCTTCCGAAATATCCAGCCATCACTCGAGATTTAGCGATGTTGGTGGAAGATTCAGTTGCGGCAGCGGACATCGAACGAATCATAAAAAAGAATGCCGGTCCCCATCTCCAAGAGCTCAGTCTCTTTGATGTCTATACCGGTCGCCCGGTGGCAGAGGGAAAAAAGAGTTTGGCTTTCGCTCTGCACTTTCAATCCAATGATAGAACATTGACGGATGATGAGATTGATGAAGCCATCGGTAAAGTGGTAGCGGCCGTAGTAGAAAACTTTAACGCCGAATTGAGAACGTAAAAGGGAAGTAGCGGTCAGCTTCTGAAAAAGAGGCATTGACCGCTGTTTTTTGGTATGAACTTATGATAAACTAAAAGCGGAAATGGATCTATCAATTGGGGCCGGATCAGACGCCGGAGAAAGATGTGGTGGAATTCGTGGACAACAAGATCGTCGTGGATATTTTCGGTGAACAGTATCCCCTGAAGACGGATGCTGATGCTGCCTATGTCAAACAATTGGCGGCTCTCGTGGATTCACAGATGAAACGTGTCGCTCAGAGCACGAAAAGCCTGTCGGGAATGCGCATCGGGATATTGGCGGCACTCCAGATTGCCGATCACTATTTGCAAATGAAGAAAGACTACGAAGAGCTCGTTGCACTCATCAATGAGAAAAAGTAACGGTGAATGGGAATGATATCCCTTTCGTTTTGTGAAAATCGATGCTACGGTTAGCATTGCTGAATAAAAAAAATCATGTTATAGTAAAAAAAGACAGGTTGATGAGCGGGAGGGTTCCATGTTTAATTTCCAGAACAAGAACAATGAGTTTTTTGATCTTTTTGTGGAAAGCGCGCGGTATTTCTACCAAGGGGCGCTTATCATGGACGAGGTCATGCAGGATCCCGGGATAGCGGTAGCTAAAATGAAGGAAATCATTGATTTAGAACATGAGGCGGATGCTGTCAACGACAAGATTATCGATCGTCTGAATCAAACGTTCATTACGCCCATTGATCGGGAAGATATCTTTTCTTTAGTAAACGGATTGGATGATGGTGTCGATTTTTTGCAGGGGACGCTCCAGCGAATCGTGATTTATCGAACGGGACCGGCAAAAGAAGGCGCAATCTCCTTAACGAAATTGCTTTTGGAATCCACAGAAGAGCTCATCAAAGCCTTTTCTCTATTGAAAGACATTAAGAAGAACCGCGTGCAAATCCTGGAGTCAACCCATAAGATAGGAAAATTAGAGAGTGAAGGAGATCGGGTCTACCGCCATGAGATTGCCTATTTGTTCGATAACGTAAAAGACCCCATTGAACTCATCAAGTGGAAAGATATCTTGGAAAATTTGGAGGAGACCCTTGATCACTGCGAAGATGTGTCGGATATGATTCGCGGCGTGGTGATGAAATATGCCTGATCTTCATTTCTTGATATTCACTGTGATCGTGCTGGCACTGGTATTTGACTTTATTAACGGCTTCCATGATACAGCGAACGCCATCGCTACGTCGGTGTCCACTCGAGCCATTTCCCCGAACGATGCCATTTTGATGGCCGCTGTGCTCAATTTTCTTGGTGCCATGTACAGTACGGGGGTTGCTAAAACCATCGGGGCCGACATCGTACAGTCTGCCAACCATGTGAACGAGCATGTTCTCATTGCCGCTCTGGCCGGCGCGGTAATCTGGAACATTCTGACTTGGTGGGTGGCGCTTCCCAGCAGCTCTTCTCATGCTTTAGTTGGCGGCGTAATAGGGGCTGTGCTGGTTTCCACCGGCATGGCAGGATTGAATTTTTGGGGGATTGGCAAGATCATTCTTTCTTTGGTGGCTTCGCCTCTCCTGGCCACTGCTTCGGGATGCGTGATCATGCGGATCCTGTATGGGCTTTTCGGTCGATGTACACCTTATAATATCAATGATAAATTTAAAAAAATGCAGCTCGTTTCGGCTGCGACCATGGCTTTTTCCCACGGTTCCAACGATGCCCAGAAATCCATGGGCATCATTACCTTGGCCCTTTTGAGCGGTGGTTATATTGATGCCTTTGAGGTTCCTTTCTACGTGAAAGTGCTTGCGGCGGTGGCAATGGCATTGGGAACGGCCACCGGCGGTTGGCGTATCATCAAGACTATCGGTGCTGGAATTTTCAAATTGGAACCAATCAGCGGTTTTGCCGCTGATCTTAATTCGTCACTGGTTATTTTTTCGGCGACCCTCCTTCACCTTCCGGTGAGTACCACCCATGTGGTATCTGGCTCTATCATGGGCGTCGGGGTGGCAAAACGTATCCGTGCGGTTCGCTGGGGGGTCGCGCAGCAAATGCTCGTGGCATGGCTCTTGACGATTCCCTGCACAGCCCTCATGGGAGCTATCGTCTATCAGATCGTGCTGTGGATTTTCTGACTTTTCCCATACGAGAGAACGGAGCGGACGCTTATCACGTCCGCTTATTTATACGGCGTGCGATAGGGAAAAGATACGGTTAAACAAGGGGGATATTTTGATGATCACACGGGAAAACCACGCTTCTTATCCGCCCGATCGATTATTAACAGACATCCGGGATGAGTTTCAGCCGGGGGAGAAACGGCTCATCGTAGCCGCTGTTTTAGACGGATTAGAGACCGATCTGCAGACGCCGGTAGGGACGTATGACCATTTTGACTGGGTTTATCTGGATAGCGTATCAGGGGCACGCATTTATAGACAGTCGGTAGTGTTTCTTTTAGTGACAGCGGTAAAAGAGCTTTATCCAGAAGCGGAAGTTATCGTACGTTTCACTGCGAATAAGGGCTTATATTGTGATATCAACGGCTTCACTGCAATTACTCCGAGCATCGTCAGTAAAATCGGCGAACGCATGAAATCAATCGTGGCGGAGGACCGCCCTATTATAAAGAGGCATCTTCCACGTGAAGAGGCGGTAGCCCTTTTCAAACAGTCCCGCCAGATTGCCAAGGCCAATCTGATTGCGGCGATCCCACAGGAAACAGTAAGCATTTATTATTGCGGGATCGCGTATGACTATCTCTATAGCGCCATGCTGGATACTACCGGCGTTTTAGGAGAGTTCATCCTTGAACCCTGCGATGCGGGGGTGCTGCTCAGGACAGTGGAGCATGGTGTCATTCCCGTGCGGATTGAACAGCCCAAATTTCACCAGATTCTTACCGAATCCAAACGCTGGGCGGCGATTCTTCACTGTGACTATCTGCCTGACCTCAATCGGTACGTTCGGCAGGGGAGATCCGGCGAAATCGTCCGCGTTTCCGAGGCTCTCCACGAAAAGAAAATTGCTGAAATTGCTGATGAAATTAAAAAACATATACAGGAGCGCCGGATCGTCCTCATCGCCGGACCATCTTCTTCCGGTAAGACATCCTTTGCTCAGCGCCTTAAGGTGCAGCTTCGGGTCAATGGTTTGGAACCGGTGTCCATATCGTTAGATAATTATTTCGTGGATCGGGAAAGAACCCCCCTGACACCAGACGGAAAGTATAATTACGAAGCTCTTGATGCTCTGGACCTGCCGCTTTTCAATCGTCATTTGCTGGAACTTTTAGCGGGACATGAAATTCTGCTGCCCCGCTATGACTTCATCACCGGAAAACAAGAACTCAACGCCAGCGAGCCGGTGAGTATTGATCCCGTACAACCGATTATTTTGGAAGGGATTCACGCGCTGAATGAGACGCTGACGGCTGCGGTCCCCCGTGGGCAAAAATTCAAGATATACATCAGCGCTTTGACACAGCTCAATATGGATGCTCACAATCGCATTCACACCACGGACGCTCGCTTGCTCCGGCGTCTGGTACGGGATTTTAAATACCGCGGAGCAAAAGCCTTGCGCACCTTGCGTATCTGGCCCATTGTCCGGCAAGGAGAGGAAACGAATATTTTTCCCTTTCAGGAAGACGCGGATGCTGTCTTCAATTCCGCATTGATCTATGAGTTGGCTGTTCTGAAAAAACATGCCATCCCTCTGCTGGCAGATGTTGAGGCGAAAGAGCCGGAGTATACTTCGGCTCAAGAGCTGTTGACTTTCCTTACCTATTTTGATTCCATTGACGAGGAAGACATCATCCCGAATAATTCCATTTTGAGAGAATTCATTGGCTCCTCCTGCTTTTTTGATCGCGCGGGGGATCTGAAAACATGAACCTTGCTGGTTGAGAAAACGAGGAAGTTTTTAATGACCGAACGGAATGCAACTTCAGGGAAAAAAATGTATATAGGCGTCTACGGATGCCAGATGAATCTTTCCGATGCAGAGCGGATGGAAGGTCTCTTGCAAACCATCGGTTACCAAAAGACTGACGTGATAGAGGAGGCAGACCTTATTCTTCTCAATACCTGTTGTGTTCGAGAGACAGCGGAAGATAAGGTCTATGGGAAGATAGGTGAGATCAAGCACTTAAAACAGGCTAAAAGAAATCTGATCTTCGGGATCGTGGGCTGCATGGCGCAAAAAGAAGGTGCACGCCTGATTCAACGGGCGCCTCACATCGATTTCGTTTTAGGTACCGATAAATTTCAGCGCTTGCTACCTGCGGTAACGGAAATAGAAGCTAAGCAGTCTCATCATATTGTTGATGTAGAATGGGAAGGGCTGGGTTTCACGGAAAGTCTGCCGGTGGCTCGGAGAGGACAGTTATCTGCCTGGATTCCCATTATGTTCGGCTGCAATAATTTCTGTACTTACTGTATCGTTCCCTATGTACGAGGCCGGGAGCGCAGTCGCTATCCTGCAGACATCTTGGAAGAAATCCGTCAGGCGGCCCGAGATGGGTTTCGGGAAATCACCCTGTTGGGCCAAAATGTTAATTCGTACGGCAAGGATCATCGGCAGGCAGATTTCTCCGATCTTCTTAAGATGGCGGACGAAATTGAAGGGATTCAGCGGATACGTTACATGACCTCTCATCCTAAAGATCTAAGCCATAAGCTGATTGAAACAGTGCGCGACAGCCGCCATATTTGTGAACATTTTCACATTCCCGTGCAATACGGAAATGATCGCATTTTACAGGCCATGAACCGGGGCTATACAATAGAACGCTATCGGAGTTTGGTCCAGGAAATTCGTGAAACTCTTCCCGCTGCTTCGATTACCACTGATTTCATCGTGGGATTTCCTGGGGAACAAGAAGAAGACTTTGCGGCGCTTTTAGACTTCGTGAAGGAGATTCGCTATGACGCCGCATACACTTTTCTTTATTCCACACGCTCCGGTACGCCAGCAGCGGTCATGGATGGTCAGGTGACGAGCGAAGCAAAGAGAGCGCGTCTGCATCGTCTCATGGCTGTGCAAGATGAAATCAGCCGCGAGGTCAACGAATTCTATCGGGGACGTACTGTTGAAGTGATGGTTGAAGG
>ERZ772967.676-NODE-676-length-26109-cov-6.797229_pt1 | contig 26109 bp, 22 predicted proteins | sample MGYA00511677_ERZ772967 | MGnify/ENA primary metagenome ERZ772967 (study PRJEB29015, sample SAMEA2737931) | human oral metagenome | biome: human oral; feature: human-associated habitat; material: dental | place: China | collected 2146 ...
CCCTGCAGGACATGATTCCGAAGTCTGTGCGCTCCATGCTTGAGGCGATGTTCCCTGACGGGATGCCGGAGCAGATGGCGGCAGCACTGCGCGGCAAGCCAACGCCGGAGATGGAGAGTCACCCACACATGCAGATGCTGAAGAACCTCATCGAAAAGGAACGGGAGAAGGAACGCGCCGCCGTTTCCGCAAAGCCCGATCTCAATACCGTCATGCGTACGCAGTCGCGTGAACTTGGAAAAGCTGTGTAGGAATCGATGATAAAATGAAGTCCATCAGATTGGCGTAGATTTTTCGTCCGAACAAGGAGGCAAACCGGACGTATAGTCAAAACTATGTGTAGGATTTGCTGACGATGTGCGGGCAAAAAAGATGCGTTAAGATGATGCTGAATTTATCAGTGCTTCCGTAATATAAATATATAGGAAAAAGCTAAAATTGGTGCTGAACCTTTCTGCAAAGAAAGATGACAGCACCATTTTAGTTTTTTGTATAAATTATTGACAATGAAAATCCCTATTGATAATATGATCTTTAATGTTCTGCGACTTGTTTGTTAAAGGACATGAGCGTCATATTTGTTTGTGTTAAGAGAAATGGAGTATGTGATGAAACGACGCAAGATCTCGAAGAGCCAGTATTTTTATCTGCGGTTACTTGTGTGTGGCAGTCTGATCATTGGGGGAGGAACGAATGTTTCTCTTGCGGCGGAAAAGCAGGATACCAAGGAGGCGTCAAGCGTACAGGAAGCCCTCTCCTCAGCAGCGCCAATCAAACTCTCTGATTCCTATGTCCGTCCGGACTATGTAGAGATTGAGAAGCTGCGCGATACAAAGCAGGTAATCGTTATTACGAAGCGAGCCATCGAGGAGAAGGGGTACAAGACGATCTCCGACGTGCTCAAGGATCAGCCGAGCATCAATGTCGGTGGTACACGTTGGGGTGAGATCGACATTCGCGGACAGGGGAGCGGTCAGGCACATCGAAACATACAGGTACTGGTCGATGGTGCCCCGGTGACGACGATGGTGACGCATCCGCTGCCGAACAATTATGACTATGTGCCAGTGGAGCAGATCGAAAAGATCGAAATCATCCCGGGCGGCGGATCCGTTATCTACGGCAGCGGTGCAGCGGGCGGCATCATCAACATTACGACGAATCTGCGCAGCATGAACAAGCCGCAGCGTACGGTGACAACGGAATGGAATTCCGAGGGGTACCGACTTGGTTTTAACTATGGCGATAAGGTTGGGGAAAAACTGACCGTGCAGGGCGGTTATAACAAGTTAAATCGGGATCTTTATTTCAAGAATACGTACCGTAACAGCGACTATCTCTTTGCAGGGCTGCGCTATGATGCAGACGCGGATCATTCCGTGACATTCCGTTTCAGTAAGCTGGATGAAAAGAGTAAATTTATCCAGAATATCCTGCGTCGCAGCATTGAGCGTGACGGCAGGTATGCGAAGCCTTCGGATGGAAAATATCTTGACGGCGACCGCGACATGACAACCTATAATTTCACGTACAATCAGAGACTTGATAAGCAGTGGAAATTCAGCGGAGATTTCTTCTATGCAGACGGCTCGTATAAGAATACCAAGCTCATTGACGGACGCATGAATCATGATGCGTATGGTACTCGCCTGAAGTTCGACTACGCGTATGGGCAGCAGAACTCTCTGCTCATCGGACTTGACTGGATACAGCAGTCCTCCCATCTGGACTACGTATCAGGGAGAAAGCCCATGTCCTTCAATTATGAAAAGGAGACGCGTGCTCTTTACCTGTTGAACCAGCTGAAGGAGGGCAAGTTTACGTTCACGCAGGGCATTCGCCGCGAGGATCTCGCCTATACGTTTGATAAAGACGGCGGGACACTCAGAAATCCGATGGGCGGCAAGGATACCTCGCACCGTTGGAATACCGCCGGGGAATTGTCGGTCGGCTATCAGTACGGAATGGTCGGACGTGTATATGCGCGTTGGGAGCGTGGCTTTACGAACCCGGATGGGCTTCAAATATCCGATGAGGTCTATACAGATGCAACCCACAAGGCATATAAGGGGACAACGGCAAAGGAAGAACGCTACAACCTCTATGAGATTGGTGTGCGTGATAAGATTGGCGCAACGTCCGTAAATCTGACCCTTTTCGCCTCTGAGACGAAGAATGAGTTGGATCGTCCCTACTATAAGAATGCCTATGGCAAATGGGAATACATGACCTATAATATGTATCATACCAAACGTCGTGGCGCAGAGTTGACACTGCAGCAGCGGTTTGGCAAGCTCGATCTGACGGAGGGCTACGCCTATCTGCATGGCGAGCGTCGTTATACGGCGGCGGGACGTGCCGTGGTGGATGCACACAACGAGGATGAGATTGACTTTACCAACAGCGGATTAATTGCTGTGCCGAAGCACAAGGTCGTGCTTCAGGCAAACTATGCCTTCGATAAAAAATGGAGCGTGGGCGCGAAATATACTTATTTTGGCTCGTACAACAATTTTGTCAGAGAGTCCAAGCGCAATGAGGCAGGAAGTACGATTGACTCCTACGGACTGTTGGATGTGAGCTTCAAATTTAAGCAGAATGCAGATCTTGAATGGTACGGCGGCGTTACGAATGTGTTGGACAAACTCTATTATGAGTATGCGTCCACCGGCATGGGGACGCTGCTTCCCGGCTTCCCACGCACATACTTTGTCGGCGCACGGTGCAGCTTCTAAGGAAGGCGGGGGACAATGGAGATTTTTGAACTGCTCGCTAAGGGCGGGCTTGCGATGATTCCCATCGGTCTTGCTTCGTTGATCAGTGTGATGATTGCACTTGAGCGATTCTCGTACTATCGGGGACAGACGGCAAGGGCTGCGGATTTCAGCAGCGAAGTCAATGCGGCACTTGCTGCTGAGAACTATGACCGTGTCTCTGAACTATGCAGGAATTCAGGTTGCGCGGCAGGCGAGGTTTTGCTTGCGGCACTTGCAGAACGTACGCACACAAATGTGCGTCAGGAGGAGGTTGTACAGGCATCGGCAAAGAAAAAGGCACTTGAACTGCGCCGCTACCTTGAGTATCTGAGCGTGATCGTGACGATGGCACCGCTCCTCGGACTCCTTGGCACGGTCATCGGTATGATCAGCTCGTTCAGCGTGCTGTCCGTTTCTGAGGGGGAGCCGTTTGCCATCACGGGCGGCGTCGGAGAGGCACTTGTCGCGACGGCGAGCGGCCTTCTCGTGGCGATCCTTGCACTCAGTCTTTATGCCTATCTCTCACATCGGGCGAACAGTATCATTGCAGATGTGGAATATACTGCGACGATGTATCTGGCGCATGTTGGGGGTGAGCGCCGTGAAGCTTGATCTCCTGCCACAGGAGGAGCGTCCGCAGCTAATGATCATTCCAATGATCGACATCATTTTCTTTCTGCTTGTCTTCTTCATGATGAGCATGCTCTCGATGGTCGTTCAGAAGAGTATGCCGCTCACACTCCCACAGGCGGAGAGTGCAAAGGTCAGCATGACGCGCAACATCCCTGTCACGATTACGGCGGACGGCGGCATCTACTACGAGCGCGACCTCATGAGTCTGCGCGATCTCACGGCACGCCTCACGGAGGACGTGGCGCACGGGGAGGACATCTCCGTCATTCTGCGAGGAGATGCGGCGGCCTCCTATGGGACGGTCGTGCAGGTCATGGATGTGGTGAAACGCCTCGGAATCGAAAAGGTCTATATCGCGACCGATACACCGGGGTGATGCCATGCGGACATATTCGTGGAAAATCTATGGAGGACTCTCACTCGCCGTCCATGCAGCTGTTGTAGGTGTCTTGCTCTTGTTTGGGGTGGACTGGCTCGTATCGCCACCCATTCCGACAACCCCGCTTCAAGTGGGGTTCCTATCTGAGACTCAGGTTGCGGCGGCGGTGCAGGGGGCAGCAAATGAGGGCAGTGCGGGCGGTGCCCCTGCTGTGTCGGAAGAACGGAGGGAAAACCGTACAGAAAGTGCGTCAGCCCCATCGTTGCTCCCGAGCATCAAGGCGGCTGCAGCGCCAACGGCACAGGAGATGGATCGTGTTGTTCCTCCTGCGGAAAATGCACTTGTCCCCGCAATGGATGCCGTACCAAGCGAGACGAAGAGCGGCGATACAGCCGCCGCTGCACGTACGGGAGCTGCAGCTGGCGGTGGAGATGGCACATCGTCTGCTGCAGGAGGGGGCGGAATCGGAACGGCGGTGGGACTCGGAGATGGATTCTCTGATAACGGTGACGGGTCGTATACCGCATCCTCTGCCGCTGGAATTTCCTACCGCATTCTGCGCGACGCGGAGGCATACTATCCAGAAGAGGCTCGTTCTTTGGGCTACTCTGCGACCGTATCCGTGACGGGGCGCGTTCTCGTCGGGACGGACGGCAGCATTGAGTCCGTCCGCATCCTCACCGATGCGCCGAACCTCGGCTTCCGACAGGCGGCAGAGGAGGCGTTCTGGCGCATGCGTTTTGCACCCATTGTCTATCAGGGGTATCCCATCAAACTCTGGTTTGAAAAGACGCTGATCTTTCAGCCGTAATCTTTAGGAATCACTGATAAAATGAAGTCTGCCAGATTGGCGTAGATTTTCCGCCGAAGTGCGGCAAAAAAGATGCGCTAAGATGGTAGTGCTGAATTTATCAGTGATTCCTTTACAATGAAAAATCCCCGCCAACGTGCGGGGATTTTTCATTGCGGCGTAAAGTACCCGAATGCCGCAGGGATGCTGTACTTGTCTGCGAGTTCTTCGCGCCGCACCCATAGGAGAGGACTTGGTGCGCCCTCGATCTCCTCTGCTGCCATGAACGGTGGCTCGTTCGTGTCGGTGACCGTGACTGCCCAGCCAGTCAGCTCCCATTCGATATGGGAAAAGATATGGCGCGCAGGGGGAAGCGGCACGATGGTACATACCCCGAAGCCCTCTGCTTCGAGATGCGCGCGGACAGCGCGTCGCGACAGCTTTCCGTCTACATTCGGATATTCCCAGAGACCTGCGAGGAGTCCCTTCGCAGGTCTTTTTCGTATGGCGATGTGGTCGCCGCAGGAGAGGAGGAGGACGGTGTGCTTCTCCTTGCGGCGTGCTTTGAGCGCTGTCTTAACGGGATAGTTCTGCTCCGTGCCGTACTCGTGCGCGAGGCAGAGGCGTGCGGCGGGACAGGTGTGGCAGAGCGGCGCTCCGTTTGGCAGACAGACGGTTGCGCCGAGATCCATAAATGCCTCGTTGAGCAGTCCCGCATCGCGTCCACTCGGGTAGGAGGGGACAAGTGCCGCCTCAAGTGCGCGCTTTGATGCGTCCTTTGCAATGTCGATGGGGTTTGCTGTGACGCGCGCGGCGACGCGCAGGAAGTTGCCGTCGACGGCGGGGCGTGGCTGTCCATAGGCAAAGGAGGAAATCGCACTTGCGGTATAGCGTCCAATGCCGGGCAGGGTGAGCAGAGCATCGAAGTCGTTTGGCAGCTGTCCTTCGTGTTCGCGAACGATGACCTCTGCCGCACGTTTGAGATTGCGTGCACGGCTGTAGTAGCCGAGTCCCTGCCAGAGCTTCATCAGTGCGTCGTCGTCCACCTCCGCGAGATCGCGAACACTTGGCAGTGCATCGAGAAAGCGCAGATAGTAGCCGCGCACGACGGCAGCGCGGGTCTGCTGCAGCATGATCTCCGAGATCCAGACGTGATAGGGCGTCGGCTCGTCGCGCCACGGCAGATCGCGCGTGTCGGGCGCGGATTTGCGCCATGCGAGCAGCGAGGTGCAGAGGGCTGGGAAGATGGAGTTCCCCGCCCACGGTAAGATTTTCATGAAAATGCTCTCCTTTTCGTGTAGATTCTACTATGACTCTGTGAAACGCGAATGAAGAAGCGGGCTTTTCTTTACAAAGTGCGCCCGATGCTATTATTACGTTTTTACACATCAGAGATAGCGAATGGCGGCGGCTTCTCCGCAGCAAGAAAGTTCTTTACAATAAGGAAGTAAAATATATAAAATAAAGATAGCATAATAGCAATTTGAGGTGGGAGATTTCGTCCAGCCCACACGCCGATGGCACGACAGGGGAAACCCGAGTAGATGCAGGAGAATTGGACGCCTGCCAAATTGCTGTTGCAGGGAAGCCGCCCGATATGGGCGGCTTTTGCTTTTAGTTTCTGTGTGTGATAGAATAACAGGAAAACTACATAATGGAGTGATTTGAATGTTGGATATGAAATTTGTGCGTGAGAATCTGTCTCAGGTACAGGAGATGCTGAAGAACCGCTGCAATGCGCTTGATCTCTCGTCGTTCTCGGAACTTGAGGAGCGCCGTCGCACAATCCTGCAGGATGTGGAGGAGAAGAAGGCGCGCCGCAACGCCGTCTCGAAGGAGATCGGCGTGCGCAAGAAGGCGGGCGAGAGTGCAGATGATGTGGTCGCGGAGATGCGTGCGCTCGGCGATGAGATTGCGGCGCTCGATGAGGATCTGCGCGACGTGGAGCTGAAGCTGCGCGATCTGCTCCTGCAGATCCCGAATATGCCGAAGGAAGACGTGCCCATTGGCAAGGATGACACGGAGAATCCGGAGGTACGCCGCTGGGGGACGCCGCGCACGTTTGATTTCGCGCCGCAGGCGCATTGGGACATTGGTGAAAAACTCGGCGTGCTCGATGCGGAGCGTGCGGCAAAGGTCACGGGCGCGCGCTTTACGTTCTACAAGGGGCTTGGCGCACGCCTTGAGCGTGCCTGCATCAACTTCATGATGGATCTGCATGCGCAGAAGCACGGCTACACGGAGATGCTCGCGCCCTACATCGTCAATGAGGCGAGCATGGTTGGGACGGGGCAGCTGCCGAAGTTCGCGGAGGATATGTTCAAGCTCGATGGGCTGGACTACTACCTCGTGCCGACGGCGGAGGTGCCGACGACGAACTACCACCGCGATGAGATTCTGGACGCGGAACAGCTGCCGGAGTACTACACTTCCTATACGGCGTGCTTCCGCGCGGAGGCGGGCAGTGCGGGACGCGACACGCGCGGGCTGATCCGTCAGCATCAGTTCAACAAGGTGGAGCTGATCAAATTCGTTACGCCGGAGACGAGCTGGAACGAGCTTGAGACGATGGTGGAGGCGGCGGAGGATGTGCTGAAAACGCTTGAACTGCCGTACCGCGTCGTGCAGCTCTGCACGGGCGATATGAGCTTTACCTCGGCAAAGACGTATGACATCGAGGTCTGGATGCCGGCGCAGGACAAATACCGTGAGATCTCGTCCTGCTCGAACTGCACGGACTATCAGGCGCGACGCGCAAACATCAAGTATCGTCCGGAGCGCGGGGCAAAGCCCGCCTTCCTCCATACGCTGAACGGCTCGGGCGTAGCGGTCGGGCGCACGGTTGCGGCGATTCTTGAAAACTACCAGCAGGAGGATGGCTCCGTTCTCGTGCCGCAGGCTCTTGTACCGTACATGGGCGGGGTTACGGTCATTCGATGAAAAGGCTCATCGTTGGCATTACGGGCGCGAGCGGCAGCGTGTATGCCGTCCGCCTGATCGACGTACTGCGCGAGCAGGGCATTGAAGTTCATGCTGTTATCACAGAGAGCGGAGAGCGTGTCCTCGCATACGAATGTGGTGTGACGATGGAGGCGCTTTCGCGATGCGTTGATGTTCTCTATCCGAACGATGACGTAGGTGCGGCGATTGCGAGTGGCTCATTCCGCATGGATGCGATGGTTATCCTGCCCTGCTCGATGAAGACGGCGGGCGCGATTGCGCATGGGGTGACGGATGATCTCCTCACGCGGGCAGCGGACGTGACGCTCAAGGAGGGACGGCGGCTGCTCCTCGTGCCGCGTGAGACTCCGATGCACGAGATCCATCTTGAGAATCTGCTGCGGCTCGCGCGTGCGGGGGCGATCATCATGCCCGCTGCGCCGGGCTTTTATCACAGACCGGAGACGCTCGATGATCTCGTCGATATGATGGTGGGCAAGATCCTCGACCGCCTCGGCATTGAGGCGGAGCTTTTTACACGTTGGAGGTGATAGATATGACTTTTTTCCAAGTGAAAATGACGGCACTTGCGGCTGTGCTCGCGCTGAGCACGGCGGGGACGGCAGCGGCTGCGCCCGCAGAGGCGGATGGGCATACGATGCAGATGCATATAGGAAACACCTCGGTGCAGGACAAAAAGACGGAGATCCAGATGGACTATCTGGAGCATCGCGGCGAGCGCCGCTTTATCGATCTCTACAACCTGCACGTTTTCCGCCAGTACAAGGAGATGCACGGGATGTCGCTGCACTGGGGGATGAGCGTTTCGCGTGCCGTCGGCTCGTGGGCGGAGAAGGACACGCCCGATGTGCGGCTCGATTCGTCCGCCGTCGGGGCGGGACCTGCGTACATGGTGCGCTGGACAAAGCCGCTCGGCTCGAAATGGGAGGCGTCTTTTGACTTTACGGGAGCTGTCCTCGTCTACAATGATATGCACCCCGCACACACGCGCAACTATGGCTTTATGTGGCGTATCGGTCCGCGCGTGACCTACAAGTTCAATGAGCGGAATGCACTCAGTGTCGCCTATCTCGGACATCATGTGTCGAACGGACAGCGCACGCGCAACCCCGGCTACAACGGTGTGGGCGTATCCGTGGGCTATCGCTATTCGTACTAAAGAGGTATTTGTGGCAAAGAAATATTATGCCGTGAAGCGCGGGCGCAAAACGGGCATCTTCACCGTGTGGGCGGAGTGTGCGGCGCAGGTGCAGGGCTTTCAGGGCGCGGTCTACAAGGGCTTTATGACAGAGGCGGAGGCACGCGACTGGTTGGATGGTGCGGTGGATTCGGCTGCGCCGCATGCTGCAAAAAGCGGGGCAGCGGCGAAAAAATCGTCCGCACTGATCGTTGAAGAACCCGTGGACGCAGACTATATCATCCACACGGACGGCTCGTGCCTCCGCAATCCCGGCGGTGCGGGCGGCTGGGCTGCCGTCATCGAGACGGTCGCAACGGGCGAGGTCAGAGAGTACAGCGGCGGCGATCCTGAGACGACGAACAACCGCATGGAGCTGACGGCGGCGCTCATGGCAGTCACATCCGTGCCCGAGGGCGCACGCATCGCTCTCTATACGGATAGTCAGTATTTGAAGAACGCATTCACGAAGTTTTGGCTGCCCGCATGGAAGAAGCGCGGGTGGAAGAAGGCAGACGGAGCGCCCGTGCTCAATCAGGATCTCTGGATGCAGCTGGATGCGGCGTTTGCCGCACGGCGCGTCGTGTTTCATTGGGTCAAGGGGCATGCGGGCAATCCGCGCAACGAGCGCTGTGATGAGCTCGCGCGGAGTGAGGCGGAGAAGCATACACGATAAAAAGGGAGGAGGGAAGCGATGCAGCGCATCTTTGAGGCGGTGGGGCGCTTTGTCCTCACGCATCTTGCGAACATCGGGCGCATCACCCTCCTCTACGGGGAGACGGCGCGTCAAGTCACACAGCGTCTGCGCGTGCGCAGCATCGTCTACCAGATGGCGCACCTTGGCGCGGACTCCCTCCTCATCGTCGGACTCACCCTCCTCTTCACAGGCGTTGTGCTGACCCTCCAAATCGCGCACGAGTTCATCCGCTACGGTGCGCAGAGTACCATCGGCGCGGTTATTGCCATCGGCATCGGACGTGAGCTGGGACCCGTCCTCGTCGGCGTCGTCTGCGCGGGGCGTGTGGGCGCGGCGATCACGGCAGAGGTCTCAACGATGAAGGTTACGGAGCAGATCGACGCGCTGCGCGTCATGGCGGTCAGTCCCGTAAACTACCTCATCGTGCCGCGTATGCTTGCGTGCATGATCGTCGTACCGATCCTCACCGTGTTCGGCGACGTGATCGGCGTCCTCGGCGGCTACTTGACGGCGGTGTATTACTCGGGGATTTCGCCCTATACATTCACGCATTCCATTACGCAGTATGCAGAGATCTACGACATAACGGGCGGACTCATCAAGGCAATCTTCTTCGGCAACGTCATCGCCGTCCTCGGCTGCCACTATGGACTGAATGCGCCGAGCGGTGCGGAGGGGGTCGGCAAGGCGACCATGCAGACCGTTGTCACCTCGATCATTGTCATCTTTATTCTGAACGCCGTCTTGACGTTCTTCCTGTTCTGAGGACACGCTATGATACGACTGAACAATGTCAAAAAGTGTTTCGGGGACAAGGAAGCACTCAAGGGGATCAGCCTCACCATCCAACGGGGCGAGACCATCGCCATCATCGGCGGCTCGGGCTCTGGTAAGTCCACGCTTCTGCGCCTGATGATCGGACTGGATCGCCCCACGTCGGGTGCCATCTACATCGGTGACGAGAATATTGCCGTGCTTGATGAGGACGCGCTCGATCGCGTGCGCCTACGCATGGGCATGGTATTCCAGTACTCTGCACTCTTTGACTCGATGAGCGTCGGAGAAAACGTTGCATTCGGGCTGCGCGAGCATACACATAAGAGTGAGGAGGAGATTCGGCGCATTGTGCGTGAGAAACTCGCACTCGTGGGTCTGCCCGACGCGGCGGGGCTGATGCCGCAGGAACTCTCGGGCGGCATGAAAAAACGCGTGGGGCTTGCGCGTGCGATTGCGACCGACCCCGAGATCATCTTCTACGACGAGCCGAGTTCGGGGCTTGATCCCATCATGACGGCGAAGATCGATGAACTCATCATAGATATGCAGAAAAAACTCGGCGTGACCTCCGTCGTTGTCACGCACGATATGGCGAGTGCGAGCCGCATTGCTGACCGCATCGCCATGATCTACGACGGGGAGCTGATTGCCGTGGATACGGCAGCACGTTTTCAGGACATTGCAGATGAGCGCGTACAGGCGTTTTTCCGTACGCTGCACCACCGAAGGGAGGCAGGAGCATGAGTGCTGAGGCAAAGGTCGGGGCGTTTACGCTTGGGGGAGCAGCGCTTCTCATCGCCGTTGTTATGTTTTTTGGCGGACTGCGGCTTGGCGGCGGACAGGACTATATGCTCTATGCGGGCTTTGGACGCGCCGTCGGGCTGAACCCCGAGGCGCAGGTGCTCCTCTCGGGCGTTCCCATCGGGCAGGTGGAGAATATCGTGAGCGACGGTACGGGGGTTACCGTCTCCATGCGCATTCAGGACGGCGTGAAAATCCCGCGCGGCTCATCCATCACCATCGGACAGCCCGGCATCATGGGAGATAAATTCGTCATCATTACCCCCTCGTCCAATGTCGATTTTTATGCGAATGGTGACTATCTTTACGGCGAAAACGAGATGGGCATGGATACGATGTTCACCGAGCTGAACAAGATGATCGTTCAGGTTGAGGCAATGCTCACGTCGATCAACAACATCGTCGGCGCACCCGGTTTCCAAAGCTCGATGGTTCAGCTCGTCTTCAATATGGAGCAGATGACGGCGCACCTCGACGGGCTGACCGCGACGCTTGAGCAGATGGCAAACGAGAATCGCGGGAATCTGCATGAATTGCTCGCGAATATGAACACGATGTCGGCGAATCTCGCACAGACCACGGCGAGCACCGAGCGTATCATGGAGAATCTTGAGCGCGTCGGTGCAGACCCACAGACGGCGGAAAACCTCAGAAAGACGCTTGCAAATATCACGGAGTCCTCCGAGCGCCTCCTGCGCATCGCCGAGGGCATCGAGGCGGTTGCAGGGGATCGGGCGACGCAGGAGGACGCGCGTGCCCTCATCCACAACGCACGCACGATGTCGGACAAGGCAAACGGTCTGATGGGGCGTCTGCAGAACGTCAAGGTGACACCAAAGGTGGACGTGATTTACAGCGGCAAGGCGGATGACTGGCGTACGAACTTCAATCTCGATGTCGGTGAGCAACAGGGCATGTATGCGACATTTGGCGTGGATGATATCGGCGGTGGGGACAAGGTGAGCGCACAGGTCGGCACGCGCAGCACGTCCTTCGGTGCGCGCGCGGGTGTCGTCGCGGGGGCGGCGGGCGTCGGGGTCGATGCCTATGCGGGCGAGAAGTTCAAATTCTCCGCCGATGCCTACGATCCGAACGACGTTACCCTGCGTCTGCGTGCCCAGTACCAAGTGAAGGACGGCACCTATCTCTTTGGCGAGTGGAACGACGTAAATAACCGGGAACGGCGTGCGTTCTATACGGGCGTGCGGCAGGAGTTTTGATTATGAGAGATGAATATGATTTTTCGACGATGCAGGCGCGCAAGAACCCTTACATAAAACGCCTAAGGAAGCAGGGTATGGCAGATATCGGTAAGGGAATAGAGACGTTTCAGTTCATACACGGTGATGCTAGAGATTCCAACGATGTGTCGACTGGACAACGGGAAGATGTTTCACGAGACGAAAACTGAATATGTCATGGCAGTAAGAAACGGCAATCGCAGGTTGTACCTGTGATTGCCGTTTCTTGCTTAATAGCAGAATCCCCCCGTGCCAAATGACACAGGTTTTAAGGAATCACTGATAAAATGAAGTCTGCCAGATTGGCGTAGATTTTTCGCCGAAGTGCGGGCAAAAAAGATGCGTCAAGATGGTAGCGCTGAATTTATCAGTGCGTCCTTAATACATACGATTTCAAGCTCTAGAATATTCTAAGGGCGTACATTTTATGCTATAATAGAGAAAATCTTTGGAGGGAGCGGGTATGAACAAGGGAGAGAAGGCGCGGCAGTATCAGGACACTGTGTTTCGCATGTACTTCAACGACGCGGGGCGACTCCGCGAGCTTGCGGGCGCGTTGCATGGGCGGACGTATACGATGGATGACCCGCTCAAGATCGTGACACTTGAGGGCACATTCCTCTCACAGGTGAAAAACGACATCTCATTCCTACTTGCGGGGCATCACCTCGTCTTCATCGAACATCAGAGCACACCGAACGCGAATATGCCGCTGCGCTGTCTGTACTACATCTGCGAGCAGCTGCGCAAGGACATCGACGCAGCACAGCTCTATATGAACCGGCAGATTCCGCTTCCCGTGCCGGAGTTCCATGTATTCTACACGGGCACAAAGGAACTGCAGGAGGAAATGCAGATGCGTTTCTCGGACGCCTACTGCAGAGAGGAGGACGACAAGGTTTATCTGGAACTCGTTGTAATGGTGCACAACGTCGTCTACAGTGAACAGAAGAAATTGCTCCTAAAGAGCCGCGCACTGCATGACTACAGCTTCTTCGTGGACTGCATCAAGAAAAACATTGTGGCAGGGATGGAGCGCGCGGATGCGATTCGCACCGCCATGCGGTACTGCAAAGAGCGGGATATCATGAAGAAATTTTTAGAGGAGCACGAGAGGGAGGTAGTTGATATGGTGAACTTTGAGTGGAATCAGGAGCAGTTCGAGGCTGCGAAATATGAGGAAGGACGCGAAGATGGTCGTCTTGAAGGTCGCAGCGAAGGCCGTGCCGAGGGAAAGATCGAGATGATCCTCGGGATGCTGCGCGAGAAGATGCCGCTTGAGACTATCGCAAAGATCTCCAACCTCTCATTGGACAAGATCCGCGAACTCGGCAGAGTACACAGCCTGTTGTAGCCACGAAAAAAGATCAGATGCACATTCATCCCGTGCATCTGATCTTTTTTGATGGCAACTTATTGATTAAACTGTGGCTTCCTGCCCTCCAAAAATGCCGTCACCGCCTCACGGTGGTCAGCGGATGCACCCGCCTTTGCGAGGTTCTCCGCCTCAAGGCGGCTGTATGCCATGTAGTCATGGTAGAATACCTCGTAGTAGAGCCGTTTCTGCATGGCGATTGTGCCGAGCGGGCGGCGCAGCAGCTTTGCGGCGAATGCGTTCGTCTCCTCCGCGAGCTTCCCATCGGGGGCGAGGCGTGTCGCAAGGCCGAGCTGCAGCGCCTCCTTGCCGTAGATGCGCGGGCTCAGTGCCATGAGTTCGATTGTCTTCGCGAGCCCGACAATCTGCTTCAGATGGTAGATGCAGCCCGTGTCGCCGGGGAGTGCGACGTTCGAGAACGCCGTGAGCAGATAACTCTCCTCCGTCATGATGCGGAAGTCCGCGCCGAGCGCGATGCCGCAGCCGCCGCCTGCCGCTGCACCGTTCACCATCGCAATGACGGGCTTGGAGCAGCGGCGCAGGGCGAGCGATGCCTGACCCGTCAGCATGGAGAGATCGTAGCTGATGAAGTCGAACGTCGCCATCTCCTTGATGTCGCCGCCGGCGGAGAAATTCTTGCCCGCGCCCGTGATGATGAGGAGCTTTACGGTGTCGTCCGCATCGCAATGCTCCACTGCGGCGATCAGGTCGCGGAACATCTGCGCATTCAGCGCATTGTTCGAGGCGGGACGGTCGATGGTGAGCGTCGCGATGCCGGCCTGAACGGATAATTTGATGTGTTCGGACATGGGAGATCCTCCTTTGCACTCTATAAAATGATACTTTTCCAAATATTACATCCATCATTATGGTAACGTATTTACCCCTGCAATGCAAGCATAATTGACCGATACACGCTGGGAAAACACACACGAAATGCGGATCCGCAAAACATCTCTACAAAAAATTTAAGTAAATATAAAAAGATGACGATATAGTGATTGTAAAATATCTTGAGCAATCTATCATAAGGTGAAGGGTGAAAATATGGAGTTACATCCTGCTGTACAAGGGGGCGCCGAGCAGGGAAGCGCACGCGTCGGCAGGGGACAGGGAGAGTCTCTACCCGCAAATGTTTTTCGGAAATCGTTCGAAGAGTCGATTGACCGCTCGCACGAAATTCTCGTCACACACAGACTCGTGGACTGAGCCGTGGGGGGACAGAATGTGCGACGAACGCCTTTGTGCGCTTCATGACCGATGGCGGTCTGAGCAGGTGCGAAGGAATACATTGTCATCATACTGCAATTTATAGAAATCTAGGGGAGAGATGTAAAAATGATGCGTGCAATGTTCTCGGGTGTTTCGGGACTGAAAGGTCACCAGACCCGTATGGATGTCGTCGGCAACAACATCGCAAACGTCAACACGACGGGCTTCAAGGCGAGCCGCGTCACGTTCGCTGATATGATCTCGCAGAACCTCTCGGGTGCAGCTGCCCCGAACGGCACGCTCGGCGGCGTGAACCCGAAGCAGATCGGTCTCGGCATGAGTGTCGCGAGCACCGACCTCATCTATACCAACGGTTCGGTACAGCAGACAGGAAAAAACACCGATGTCGCCATCTCGCGCGGCAACGGGCTCTTCGTCGTATCGAAGGGCGATCAGAAATACTATACGCGCAACGGTGCGTTCGAGTTTGATGCGCAGGGCAACCTCACGATCCCGAGTACGGGTCTCTACGTGCAGGGGTATATGGCGAGCGGCGGTGAGGTGACGCCCTCGGGCGAGAACACGACGAAGATCCAGATCCCGGCGGGCAAGTCGATGGAGGCCTCGTCCACGATCTCGGCATCCTATACGAAGAACCTCAATGCGACCACGCCGGGCTACGATGTCGCGAACATCCTCGTGAAGTATGCAGACGGTACGTCCGGTACGACGAACAGCTATACGCCGACGGAAACAGGCAAGCTTGTCCTCACGATGAGCACGGGCAGGAAGATCTATCTGGATTCGTCCGCTCCGGCACAGACGGTCGGCTCCGCTGCAACGGGTACGCTCTATACCTCTACCATTTCCAATGTCACCGCGACCACGACGGGCAAGGTGGATGCCGTACTCAGTCTCGACCCCGCCAACTCTGCCAGCCCGAAGGCGATCACGGGCGTCACTGTGCCGATCACACGTACGGGTGCAACGGCGTTTGACTCCGGCACCTATGCGTACGGAGATGCTTACAACATCAGCGGAAAGATCACGGGCATTGTCAGCTCACCGCCCTCCGATGTCAAGCTGACGTTGGATGCAAACAATACGATCAGCCCAGGCACTTCGGTAACGGTAACGGTTCCGAAGCCGACGAGCTTTACCTACAAGATCGGCGATACCTATACGGGTCAGCTCAAGATCACGAGCCTCACGCCGCAGGCGGGCGCGACGGTGACGACGGCAGACGGCAACAGTGCGATACTCTCTGCTCCAACACCAGCGATTACGAGTGCTGCGGCAACGTATGCACACACGGGCGGCGCTCCCGGTGAGGGAACGATTACGGCGATTACGCGTGAGTCCACCTACGAGTACGGCGGCAAGAAGGTCTCTACGATTTCACTGAACACGAAGACGGGCACGTCCATCGGCGGACTCATCGGCAAGGAGTACAACCGCAACGATACGTTCTATCCGTCCGTGACGACCCTCGTGACGGTCTATGATTCGCTTGGTGCAGCGCACTCCGTCCCTGTGGTATTTACGAAGGCCAGCAACAACAAGTGGACGATGTCGCTCGGCACGGGCGGCGATACGTACAGCATCACTGAGAAGGACGGCACGACGACGAATGTGACGCTTACGAAGAGTGATCTGAACTTCGACACGACGGGTGCCTATCTCAGTGGTTCGGCATCGCTGAATCTCACCTATGGGAACGGTGCGGCGGCACAGCAGGTCAGTATGAATCTCGCGGCGGTCACGCAGTATGCGGGAACGTCCACGATCTCGGCGACCTCGGACGGCAATGCGGCGGGCACGCTCTCAAGCGTTTCCATCGACAGCTCGGGTGTGATCACGGGGACGTACACGAACAATGTGCGCCGCGTCGAGGCGCAGATCGCAATGGCGCAGTTCAACAACCCCTCGGGTCTGACGAAGATGGGCGGCAATCTCTATCAGGAGTCGAACAACTCCGGTACGCGCACGGTCAGCGGCGCGGCGGACATCGGCACGGAGCTGACGACCTCCGCACTTGAGATGTCGAACGTGGACATCGCCGATCAGTTCTCCGATATGATCATCACGCAGCGCGGCTTCCAGTCCAACTCCAAGATCATTACCGTCTCGGACGAAATGCTTGAGACACTGATCAATATGAAGCGGTAAGGAAACAGAAACACATATACTTGAAAGGGTCGCCCTCGGGCGACCCTTTTTTATGTACCTAACGATAAATTCATTTGAAAAAAATGTATGGAACTGATACAATGATAGAACCTGTCAATACGAGTTCTATGTGTTGACGATCTCTGGAGTTGCCCGTCGTTCGGGTGCATCCGTTACGGGCGAGGAGGAAATGGATTTGAAAAATAGGGAACGTTTCGCCAAACGATTGCTGCGGGCTCTCGCGCTGACTGCCGCCGTCGGCCTTTTCTCGGGGACGGTATCGGCGGAGACCATGCAGATGGATCTTACGCGCAGCATACAGATGGCACTCGAAAACAACCGTACGATTAAACAGGCACTGACGGATGTGGATGCGGCAGACGCTGCGCTTGCACAGACAAGCCGCTCGATGGGTCCGGTACTTTCGTGGTCGACCTCGGCAAATCGTGTCGGCGGCAAAGCTTATGAGGGTACGGGGGTAAAATATAACTACGGCAATACGGGGACGATTTCCCTTCCCGTCTACAATGCGGCACTGCATGCGAAGCGGAGCGCTGCACGCTATGCTCTGAATGCTGCTGATTTTGCGCTTGAGCAGACGAAGCAGTCAATTCGACTGACGGCGACGACGGATTATTTTAGCATCCTGCAGGCGCGCAATCTGGTGAAGGTGCGCGAGGATACGGTGGCGACGCTGCAAACGCATCTCGCGGATGTGAACGCGCAGTTCCGTGCAGGGACGGTGGCACGCGCCGATGTGCTTGCCTCGGAGGTGGAGCTGGCGAATGCGAAGCAGAACCTCACGACGGCGAAGAATAATTATGAGGTTGCGGTGGCGACGCTGAACAATGTGATCGGCGTGCCAACGGATACAACGCTGACGATCAACGATGAGCTGCGCTATGCGGGGTATGAACTCTCGCTGGACGACTGCACGGACTACGGGCTTCTCTATCGCGCGGACGGCGCGGCGGCGCTCTATGCGGTGAAACAGGCGGAGGCGGGCGTACGTGCGGCAAAGGCAGGCTATCGGCCAACAGTGAATGCGGCGGCGACGCGCTCGATTGCGGGCGAGAGCCCGTTCAAGGACGATCATAGGTCGAGCGATACATGGGCAGCGGGACTCAGCGCCTCGTGGAACATCTTCGATAACGGTGTGACGGCGGCACAGGTGGATGCGGCAAAGGCGACGCTGCGCAAGGCAGAGGAAGCGCTTGCGGCAGCGGACGAGAAGATCCGTCTCGATGTGCATACAGCATATCTGAACCTGCGTGCGGCAGAGCAGAATATCAAGACGGCGGAGACGGCGGTCAAGCAGGCGGAAGAGGACTATAACATCGCGCGTGTGCGCTACAATGCGGGAGTTGGAACGAACCTTGAGGTCATGCGTGCCTCGGATAATCTCACGACGGCGCGCATGAACTACGCAACGGCACTCTACAGCTACAATATAGGCAAGGCAAGTCTTGACAATGCGATGGGCGTGCCGGTCGATCTCGATGCCATGCGCTATCGTGCGGCAGAGGCGGAGGGCAAGCGAGCCCCCGCCGTACGTGCAGAGGCACAGCTGCATGAGGGGGCACTGTTTGAGACACCGAAGGAGGCTGCCGTGCGTCCCGCGCCTGTCCAGTCCCCGCCGGAGGCTGCACAGGCTTCGGCGGAGCGCGTCCGGGCGGCGAATACTGCCTACGAAGCAGCGATGAAATAAGAGGTTTTCTATGAGACGGAAGGCGTATGTCGGGACTCTGGTGCTTGCCGCCGTCCTCATCTGCGCAGCAGTTCTCATTCACGTTGTGCGTGCCACGTCTTTTATGGCGGAGGCGGGGCAGCTGGCAGAGAGCTTCATGGCAGAGAAGCTGGGGACAACCGTGCACGTCGGCGCGGTGGAGATCCATTCTCTGCACGAGCTGAAACTGGATGATGTCATTATTTACGATAAGCAGGCGGAGCCTGTCCTCCGTGCTGATGAGGCACGGGTGACGCTTCGTCTGCTTTCTCTGCTTTCATCGCCCGAAACCTCGATTGACGAGATCCTGCTTACGGGGGCATATGCAGCGATTGTGCAGCGTGACGACGGTACGTGGAACTACAGCGATATCGGCGCACAGGATGGCGAGCCGAGCACGTTTGAGGGACGCATCCGCATGGAGGATGCGTCGGCGGATGTTGCCGCAGGCGGACGTACGTACGCGCTGACCGGCATTGCGGGAACGGTGGAGATTGACCGCAGCGATGTTTCCTACGATCTGGCGGGTGCGCTCGCCGGTGTTTCCCTGCGTGTGCGCGGCGACTATGTCGGAGGGACACACGATCTTCGGTTGAACTCGTATGAGGCGGATGTGACCCCGCTGTTGGACTTCCTCCCTGGGGGGACATTGTCCGAGGATGTTCATATTCACGATGTGCGTGCAGATCATATCGGGCTGCATCTGCGCCGCGTGGACGGCGTGCTCACCTTGGATGGGCGCGTGGATGGTGCGCGTGCTGCGGCAGAGATCTACGGCACGGAGACCGAGCTGCGGAGTGCGGCGCTCACGTTCAGCGAGCGTGAGCTTTTTCTCGCGGCGACCGTTGCGGCAGCGGGGCAGACAGCGCGCGTTGATGGGACGATTCGTCTTGATACGGATGAACCCTATCTCGATCTCATGCTGCGGGCAAATGACGTTGCCGTTGATCAGCTTTTCGCGGGAAGTCCCTATGTGGGGACGGCAACGGCGGATATGCACGTTACGGGGACGCTCGCTGTCCCCATGGCGGAAGGGAAGCTGCGTACGGAGGGCGGGACGGTCAATGGCATTTCCGTGGCAAATGCGGCGGCGGATGTCGCCTATGCTGACGGCGCGCTCTCGTTTCAGAATTTGACGGTACAGGTCTTCGGCGGTACGGTCTCGGGTGCGGGTGTTTTTGCTGCAGGAAACAAAACCTATACGGCGCATCTGACGGCAGATGGTATTGCGCTTGCGGAGCTGCGTGCGGCAGGGATTCCCGTGCCGGAGGATGTAAGCGGCAGGCTGCACGCCGATCTCGGCGTCGGCGGTCAGGGAACAGCTGCCTCCACGCTCTCGGTCTACGGCAGCGCAGAGGTCTTGGACGGCAGTTACCGTGCGATTCCCGTGGAACGGGCAAGCGCGTCCTTTCTGCTGCATGGAAAGGATCTGACGATTGATTTTCTCAGTCTGAACCTTGCGAATGATACCGACCTCGGTGTCGAGGGGACGATCACGGACGGTTCTGCACTCGATCTTCGTGTCTATGGCGGTCATGTGGATCTCTCACTTCTGAATGCGCTGGATGATCGTCTGAGCTTTTCGGGGCTGTCGGATTTTAGCGGTGAAGTGCATGGCGATATCCATGATCCTCATGTGGATATACGGGTTTCGGCAACGAACGGCGACCTCATGTATCAGCCGTTTGACAGCCTTCTCTTTCGTGCGGACGGCTCGCTCTCCGGGGTCGGGATCTATGACTTCTCGATGGAGCGCGGCGGACGCGAGGTCTGGCTCGTGAACGGCACGATTGGCTTTACGGGCGAACGCCGTATTGATCTGCAGATCGATACGATAGGGGCACGCATGGAGGATGTGGCGGCGCTTGTCGCCCCCGATCAGCCGATCACGGGCAATATTGACAATATCATCAAGTTCACAGGGACGCTCGACAATCCGCACGCCGTGGGCTATGTCCACTTTTATCGTGGCAGCTACGCAGGGGCGGTGCTTTCAGGCATGGACGGCGACTACTTCCTCGACAACGGGATCATCCGTGTGCAGGTGTTCCACATCTATTCACCGATGGTGGATATGGTGCTGAACGGTACGATCAGTGCACAGGGGCTTCTCAATTTCGATGCCGAGGTGCGCGATCTCGATATGAAGCGCTTTGAGCATAAGCTGCCCTACGAGGTCTCCGGGCACGGCGTCTTTAACGGCAAGGTGGGCGGCACGATCTCCCGTCCGATCTTCCGCGGACAGCTGAAGGCGGATACGATCACGATGAATGGTGTGGAGCTGCGGGAGATTCGCGGTTTCGCGCACTATGAAAACGGGATCGTCGATCTGGAGGATACGGGCTTCCGCCAGGGGACGGACGGCTCTGTGACGGCGCGTCTGCGTTACGATATGGAGACGCGGGCGCTGGGCGGCGCATTGGATATTGAAAAGATGGATGTGACTGCGCTGCTGGCACTCGCGAATCAGACGGAGCAGCGGCTCACGGGGACGATTACGAGCGAGGTGCAGCTCGGCGGCACGCCGGACAATCCGTCCATCGCTCTGACGGGGACGCTTGCAGACGGTACCCTTGCTACCTATCCGGTGAACAATGTGAAGCTCGATGCCGCGCTTGCGGATCGTGTGCTGACCATACGGCAGATTGCGGGTGCGCAGGGGACGGGTGGATTCTCTGTGGTCGGAACGGTAGATTTCGACGGTATGACAAATGTGGATATTGCAGCGTCGGATATCGCGCTTGGGCTCTTTACAAAGTTTGCCGGGGTGGAAGAGCCTGTGGCGGGTACGGCGACACTGACGGCGCATATCGGCGGCTACACGCAGAATCCAGAGGCGGATGTGCACCTCATGGCGAAGGATGGCGGTATGCGCGGCAATTCGTTCGATGAGCTGCTCGGGGAGGCGCGGCTGCGCAATTCGATCATTGATCTGCAGCAGCTTGTCGTGACGAAGTACATCGACGGTGTCCGCTACATGGCAAGTGCGCACGGGACACTGCCACTGCGTGCACTTACCGCCGCGCGTGATGAGAAGCTGTCTGCGTATGAACAGCTTGATTTGACGGTTGTGCTCGACAATGCCGATCTCTCCCTTTTGCCGGTCTTTTCCAAGCATGTGGAGTGGGCACTCGGGCATACGGAGGGCACATTGAAGCTGCATGGAACGCTCGCTGCACCGCGTCTGGACGGGATGGTGCGCGTGGCGGACGGTGCGCTGAAGATCAAATATCTTGAGAATCCTATCACGGATATGCAGCTCCAGGTCGATGCTCTCGGTGATGCCATTGTCCTGCGTACGTGTACGGGGCGCATGGGCGATGGTACATACACGATGACGGGGCGCATGGAGCTGAACGGCACTGAGCTGACGAAGTATGACGCTACACTCGTGATGAATGCGCTTGCCATTAAAACTTCCTTCTTTGAGGGACCTTTGAACGGCTCGCTGCATCTAACGGAGGGCCAATACTGGGGGGAGAAGCTGCCCAAGATCGCAGGGAACATCGACTTGGATCGTGCGCTCATCTCCATCCCGTCGATTCCCGATACGAATGATGAGCTGCCGCACATCATTCTGGACGTCGATCTGAATGTGGATCGCCACGTACATTTTTTCAGCCCCAACCTCTATGACATCCATCCGTCCGGTCATGTGCATTTTGGCGGCACGACGCACCATCCGCACACATCGGGCTTCATCGGTGTGCGGCGCGGGGACTCGGTCAGCTATCTCCGAACGGTGTTCAAGATCCGTGAGGGGACGGCGACGTTCAACCAGCCGGAGTCGTTCCTGCCGGAGATTGCGTTCTATGCGGAGGCACGTCTCACGAATACGCGCGTTTTCCTCTCGGCGCATGGACCGCTCGATCACATGGATTTCCGTCTGGGATCCAGTCCGGAGATGTCGGAGGAGGAGATCATCCGCATGCTCACGCTGCGCAATGCCTATCGAAACGGAGAAGGAGGCATCACGGCGGCAGACATTCTCTCGATTGGGCTGCAGATGAGCATTCTCTCCGAGGTCGAGGACTCCGTGAAGAATTTTCTGCATCTCGATGTGCTGCGGCTCTCAAGCGGCAGTGGGGCGCTCTTTGAAACGAAAAACGATGAGTCGATCAAAAAAAATGAGAACGAATACAACGTTGAGGTGGGCAAGTACTTCGGTGACCGCGTCCTAGTGCGCTATGTGCAGGGGCTGGGCGCAGCATCGGACAAGCATCGCTTCGGCGTGCAGTATGACTTCAGCGACAAGTTCGGCATCTCGTATGACCGTGAAGGAGCGGATCAGCTGTTCAGCGTGGAGGCACGAATCAGGTTCTGAGGAAGCACTGATAAGGACGAAAAAATCTACGCCAATCTGAGGGTCTATTTTATCAGCGATTCCCTAAAGGAGGTGTGCCCGTGTTCTCGGACTATGTAAAAAAACTCTCTGCCGTGCAGAAGCTCACGCCCACAGAGGAGCGGGAACTCTGGCGTGCCTACAAGGAGCACGGCGATGAGGCTGCGCGACAGCAGATCATCGAGCGGTACCAGCCGCTCGTCTTCCGTGAGGTGATGCCGTATCGGTCGCTGTCTGCCGTGATGGATGCGGTACAGGAGGGGACAATCGGTCTGATCGAGGCAGTGGAGCACTACGATCCCGCGCGTGGCGTAGCGTTCAGCCTTTATGCCGTGCACCGTGTACGCGGGCGCATTCTGGATTTTCTGCGGCGTGAGGGACGCGTTGATCTCCCCTGCCTTGAGGCGGATACGGAGATGCACGAGACGGAGAAGGAGCTCCTTGTCGATGGGTGTCCTTCCGTGGCGGAGGTTGCGGAGCATCACGCGTTGGTTCATGTGTTGGGAGCTGCAATGGAGCGTCTGCCCGCACGAGAGCGGCTCGTGCTTGAGAGCGTGACGATCGGCGGTGCGCGTGCACAGACGATGGCGGAAACACTTGGCGTGACACCGGCGCATATCTATCGGCTGCAGCAGAATGGCATCCGGCGCATTCGCGGTATGCTCGCGCGCTTTATGCAGCATTGGTAATTTAAGGAAGCACTGATAAATTCAGCACCGCCATCTTAACGCATCTTTTTTGCCCGCACAACGCCTGCAAATCCTCCACATAGCCCTTGCTATGCGTCCGGTTTGCCTCCTAGTTCGGACGAAAAAATCTACGCCAATCTGAGGGTCTATTTTATCAGTGATTCCTATAGAGAGAGGAGGCGCACCTTGGCAAAGGTTCGCGTTGAAAAACTACAGGAACTAATCAAACAGGAAATCAGCGACATCATCTTTAACGAACTGAAAGATCCTCGCATTGGCTTTGTGACCGTGACCTCCGTCGCGTGCACGGAGGATCTGCGTGAGGCAAAGATCTACGTCAGCGTCATGGGCGACGAGAAGAAGGCGCGCGATACGCTGCACGGACTCAGCAGCTCGCTTGGCTTTGTGCGCCGTGAGATCGGCAAGCGCATCCGTCTGCGCTTTACCCCCGAGATCAGCTTTGCGCTCGATACCTCGCTGAACTACAGCGATCACATCCAGCGACTGCTCAATGAGATTCATGAGGATCGTCCGGCAGGGCAGAGGGAGGAAGAGGCATGAAGATTGCGCTTGATGAGGCTGCCAAAATCATAGGCGACGCTCAGACCATCATCCTCACCGCGCACATCCGTCCCGACGGGGACGCCATCGGTTCGACGCTCGGGCTGATGCACTACCTGAGAGAGCAGGGCAAGGATGCGCGCGTACTGATCGACGATGAGATTCCCCGTATCTTTAACGTCCTGCCGGGGGTTGAGCAGATTGAACGTCCCGCAGAGGGGCAACGCTACGCGGCAGACCTCCTCATCGTCTGCGATGTGGAGCTGAAGCGTACGGGTGCGGTGCTCGATGCAGTCGATGCGGTGCGCGTGCTCAACATCGATCATCATGTGACGAATGACGAGGCGGCGGAGTATCTCTATCTGAATCCGGATTACGCCGCGACCTGTGAGATCATGCACGACCTCGTCCGCACGATGGGCGGTACTTTTACGCTTGATGTTGCGACCTGTCTCTATACGGGGATGGCGACGGATACGGGATTCTTCCGCTTCTCGAACACGACCCCGCACACGATGCGCGCGGCGGCGGATCTCGTCGAGGTCGGGGTGCGGCCGAACATCATCTCCGTCGCAATGGAAATGAAGTCCTACGATGAGGTTATGGCGCAGGTGCGCGCGATCCGAAATCTTGAGATGTTCTATGACGGCAAAGTTGCGGCGGTCTTCATCGACGAGGAGCGGGCGAAGGAAGTCACGACGACGGAAGGGCTCCTCGACAAGCTGCGTGTGATCGAGGGGACACAGGTCGTCTTTTTCATGAAGTGGCTTGAGAAGGACACCTACCGCATCAGTATGCGCTCAAAGGGCACGAACGTCTCGCGCATCGCACAGGGCTTTGGCGGCGGTGGTCACGTCCGCGCGGCTGGCTGCACGCTTCATGGCTCCTTTGATGCGGCGAAGAAAACCGTCCTCGCGGCGATTGGGGAGGAGCTGAACCGTTAAGACGTGGACGGCTTTATCAATGTACTGAAACCTACGGGACTCTCGTCGCATGATGTCGTTGACATCGTGCGGCGTATTTTTAAGCAGAAACGCGTCGGGCACGCGGGCACGCTCGACCCTGCGGCGGCGGGCCTCCTGCCCGTTGCACTCGGACGTGCCGCACGCCTCGTGGAGTATATGGAGGGCGCGGACAAGTCCTACCGCGCGGAGATTGCGTTCGGCTATGCAACCGATACGGGGGACGTGTACGGCGACGTGATCGAGAGCGTACCGCATCCCGTGATGCCATCCGAGGAGAAACTGCGCGGCGTGCTCGCGCACTTCGTCGGAGAGATCGAACAGACACCCCCCGCTTACTCCGCGATCAAGGTCGGCGGTCGGCGTGCCTACGACCTCGCGCGGCAGGGGGAAGATGTGGAGATACCGACGCGCAGAGTTATGATTCACCGGTTGGAACTCGTCCATGCGGATCCAGCACATGCCCGTATTCTCATCGATGTGGACTGCGCAAAGGGGACGTATATCCGCGCGCTCTGCGCGGACATCGGAGCGGCGATGGATCTTCCCGCGACCATGCGCTTCCTCCTGCGCACGCGCGTCGGCGGCTTTCATCTCGCGGATTCCTATACACTCGAAGAACTTGCGGAGACGGGGACGGCGGCGCTCCGCGCTCCCGATACCGCACTTGATCTGCCTGTGTATGAACTCGACCCGCAGCGCGTAAAGGCATTCTACAGCGGACTGTCGACCTCGGAGCGCCGCATACAGCTTGCCGAGGGCTTTTACCGCGTGTATGCCGAGGGGGGCTTTCTCGGCATCGGACGCTATGATGCTGTATCACGCGAGATGTATCCGGCGATGGCGTTCCCGCCGGTGTGA
>ERZ772967.681-NODE-681-length-25949-cov-2.959759_pt1 | contig 25949 bp, 16 predicted proteins | sample MGYA00511677_ERZ772967 | MGnify/ENA primary metagenome ERZ772967 (study PRJEB29015, sample SAMEA2737931) | human oral metagenome | biome: human oral; feature: human-associated habitat; material: dental | place: China | collected 2146 ...
GTCCTGTATGCGAAATCGTCGCTGAAAAGAGGAAGCGACGTGATATGTAAGCCGCTCGAGCCGGTTCCGATAAATGACAACTGGGACGACGTGGGACACGGTTCGCACTGCGCGGGAACGATCGCTGCGGTCGGCAACAACACTTACATTCACCCGCTGCGGTTGTCCGCCGTCACGCAAGGTATAGATTTCGCCATCGTAACCGAAGCAGAGTGTTCCGTTGTTCGACACCGTGAGGAAGCGCACCGGATTGCCTTTGAAGTGCGTGAGTTGCGTTGTTTCGGCTCCGTCGGCACTGCGTTTGTAGACATTGAACGTGCCGTCGGTCTCGCTGAGATAATAAAAGTGCGTGCCGTCGGGCGCCCAAACTGGGTTGCGGTCTTCGCCTTTGAAGGTGGTAAGCCGTGTATATCGGCCGTTCTTCAACAGCCAAATGTCGCGCGTTATCGGCGACTGGTGGTGCTTCCGATACGGATCCTCATAGCCTTTTTGGTCGTGATAGAGAATGTCTCCACGCTGGTTGATGCTGATATTGAGCATTGTCAGACCCGAAAAGAGCCTGGGCCGACCGCCGTTAGTGCCTACTTCATACACCTGCGGGAACGATCCGCCTGCGAAAATGATGGATTTCTGCGTGGGCATACCGTTTGCTGAGAACAGGATATGCGTGTTGTCGCGGAACATTTGAGGGTATTCGTCGCCGCTGTCGGTAGTCAATCGTTTGGGCGCACCGCCGTTGCGGTTCATCAAGTAGATGTCCATACTGCCCTCGCGAGTCGACGCAAAGGCGATGTTTTGCCCGTCGGGGCTCCATACGGGATAAGCATCATAGGCCGCGTTGGACGTCAGTTGGCGGGCATTCCCGCCTCCGACAGGAACGGTGTAGATGTCGCCTTTGTAAGAAAACGCGATGGTTGAGCCATCAGGAGAGATCGCACTGTAACGCATCCACAGCGGATGTGTCTGTGCACTTGCCGACAATGAAAATGTCAAAGCAGCTAAGGTAAGTAGTTGTTTTATCATTTGAGTTATGGGTTAAACTGTTTGCAAATATACGAAATAATTGTCAATACCGGTTGGGTTGGGGGCAGAAAATATACAATTTTTTTATTATTTGATAGATAAATGTTATTTTTGTATTGTTTGCAAGACAAATAAATAAGGGGTGAAACAGCGCTTGTCCGTTCTTCAAGTTCATCCATTCAGAAGAGCAAAAGACATCGTTGTCAAGGGCAGGTAGACCTATTCGTCTGCAAGTAAATAATAACCCGCTTTTAATTAATGGTTAATTGTTCTCCGTTTAACAGCTTTTCGCAGTGTGTTTAACCATTAATCGCACGCCGTTTGACGGTCAATTGCAAGGGGAACTATATGTGATTGATTATCAGTGAAGTATGAAGTGGTAGTCGATGCATATTTCGCTCTGTTTTCTCCGACACAATCTAAGCGAATAAGTAAAGAATTAAAACAAAGAGTTCTTGGTCTGCATTTCCCTTTTTTCTGTGTAAAATACTTGGCGCTTTCAAGTATTTTGCCTATCTTTGCGAAGTGACAGACAGTTGGATTCGGCCTGTTACGAACAGCTATTAACGGAGGAACAGACTATGATGGACGAACTGAAAGACAAGCTCCACAGCGAACAGTGCTCGCTGGTAGTACTGCACGAGGGAAATATTCGCACGTTCGACGGGCGCGGGGTGCGCACGCTTTATGATCTGATGACCAACGAACCCGAAGTGTTATTGGATGCTAAGTTGGCTGATAAAGCCGTAGGTCGCACTGCAGCAAGGATGATGGCTGAAGGCGGTGTGTGTGAAGTGTATGCCGATATCATCAGTGAACAGGCCCTTTCTGCACTCGAAGATGCCGGTATCAGAGTGACTTACGGCAACAAAGTAAGTCATCAGGACTTCCTGAATATATGGAAGAAATTAGGCGAAATAACCGATTGATTCCGTCTTTTTCCGTAAGAAAGTACCGAAAATAGGCACTCTTTTTCTGAGTTTTTTATTGCATGTCTACAAAAAAATGTATTAACGGATGCAATGTTTTCGTAATTTGGAATTTAAGAAGTAGACAGACAATAAAAAATCAGTGTTATGAGAAAATCATTTTTAGCCCTTTGCGGCATCTGCCTGGCTCTATGTAGCGTGAGTTTAACCTCGTGTCTCAACGAAGACGATAACGACCGTTCTGCCCTTCCTAATGCCATCGTAACGGTGAAACCGGCCACTGCTAAGACGCCTTTTTATCTGCAATTAGACGATTCGACCGTATTGAGACCGGTCAATATGACGAAATCGCCTTACGGTGATAAGGAAGTGAGAGCCTTTGTGAATTTCAGTGTGACTGAAGCAGGACACAACAAGCGTGACTATCCGGTACGGGTGAACTGGATTGACAGTATTCTGACCAAACGAACAGCACCGAACTTAGGTAACAAAAATGCCGAGACCTATGGCAAAGACCCTGTGGAAATCATTAATGATTGGGTAACTATTGCCGAAGACGGATACCTGACGCTGCGCTTCCGCACACGTTGGGGGGGCGTGGTAAAGCACAAAGTGAATCTTGTTGCAGGCTCGAATCCTAAGAACCCGTATGAAGTGGTGTTCTATCACAATGCTAACGGCGATGTACAAAGTTCTGTGGGCGATGCTGTTGTAGCGTTCAGACTCGCCTCATTGCCCGATACCAAGGGCAAGACTGTCAAGCTCAAACTACGGTGGATGTCGTATAGCGGAGAGAAATCTACTACATTCGATTACTGCACTCGTAAATCAAGCAACAACAACAAACGAATTGCAACAGGCTTATTTGTCAAAACCTTAGAATAAACCAATGGCGCGATGTCTGTCGATTGTACGGACATCGCGCTTTATTTTATAACCTGTTCCCTGTTAATTCGCCTTTGCGATAGGGGGAACAGCACCGTTTTTTAATGCAAAATAATTGTAACGAGACGGCGGTTTATCGTTTTTATTTTGTTACTTTGCAGCATCGGAAGCAATAAAATCAACATATTAACATACAATCATACGATGGGAAAAGAGAAAAAAGGCGGCAAACGGATGAATAAACAACAGTTGACCGACCGGTTGATGAGTTTTTTTCAGTCGCAACCTGATAAAACTTTCACATTCAAAGACATATTCCGATCGCTCAAACTCAATACCCATCCGCTCAAAATGCTGGCCATCGATACGATGGAAGAGCTCTCCTGGGACGATGCGCTCACCAAAGTGGGCGACAACGCTTATCGACTCAGCCGTATGCAACAAGTGGCCGAAGGGCGGTTTATGCGTAAAGCCAACGGCAAAAATGTTTTCATACCCGACGAAGGGGGCTCTCCGATGTTCATTTCAGAGCGAAATTCGATGTCGGCATTGAATGGTGACCGCGTGAAAGTATCTGTTATGGCGCGCCGAAGGAATCATATCCGCGAGGGAGAAGTTATTGAAATCCTTCAAAGAGCGAAGGACCGGTTTGTCGGCCGACTGCGAGTGGACAAGAATATAGCCTTTCTCGTAACACAGGAAAACCTCTATGTACACGATATTATCATACCCAAACGCAAATTGAAAGGCGGTAAAAGCGATGACAAAGCCGTGGTAAAGGTGACCCAATGGCCTGATGCCGACCATAAAAATATTATCGGCGAGGTGGTGGATATACTCGGGAAGTCGGGCGATAATGATGTAGAAATGAACACGATATTAGCCCAATACGGTTTGCCCTACCACTATCCAAAAGCTGTGGAAGATGCAGCTGAGAAGATTTCGGGTGTTGTCACGCCGGCGGATTTGGCCCAGCGGGAAGACTTCCGTACTACATTCACCTGCACGATAGACCCCAAAGACGCAAAAGACTTCGATGATGCGCTCTCGATTAAACGGCTAATGGATGGCACGTGGGAGGTTGGCGTGCATATCGCCGACGTCTCTCATTATGTTGCCGAGGGGTCGGTTATAGACAAAGAGGCCGTGAAACGCGCCACATCTATTTATCTCGTAGACCGTACGATACCGATGTTGCCTGAGCGTTTATGCAATTTCATCTGCTCGCTAAGGCCCAATGAGGAGAAACTGGCATATAGTGTGGTTTTCAATCTCGATGAGGATGCCGACGTAAAGAGCTTCCGCATCGTGCATACGGTAATTAAAAGCGATCGCCGTTACGCCTACGAAGAGGTTCAGGAGCTGTTGGAGCGAAACGGAGTAGTTGACGGAACGGGCAAGCCTGCACCTTCGGCGCCCCGCGGAGGATACCAAGGCGAAAATGCAGCAGCGCTCATTCAGCTTGACAAATTGGCTAAAAAACTGCGCGAACGACGGTTTAAAAACGGTGCAGTGAAGTTTGATCGCGAAGAGCTTCACTTCGATGTTGATGACCAAGGGCGCCCTGTTCGCTGTTATTTCAAGCGTTCAAAGGATGCCAATAAGCTTATCGAAGAGTTTATGTTGCTTGCCAATCGCACCGTGGCAGAGAGTATTGGCAAGGCGAAACGCGGTAAAATGGCCAAAACTTTGCCTTACCGCGTGCACGACCAACCTGATCCGCAAAAGTTGGAAACACTTCGCGAGTTTGTCGTTAAGTTCGGTTACAAAATAAAAACGGCTGGAACCAAGGGCGAAACAGCGCGCAGTCTCAACAAACTGATGAGTGAATGCGAGGGCCGAAATGAGCAAAATCTGATTCAGATGGTAGCTCTTCGGGCGATGATGAAAGCTCATTACACTATTCATAACATCGGACACTTCGGCTTGGCATTTGATTATTACACCCATTTTACATCTCCAATTCGTCGTTATCCCGATTTAATGGTGCATCGTTTACTCACACGTTACGCCGTCGGCGGACGTAGTGCGAATAAGGATCATTATGAAGAGCTGTGTGAACACTGCTCAGATATGGAGCAAGTGGCTCAGAATGCGGAGCGCGATTCTATAAAATACAAGATGGTAGAGTATATGAGCGATAAGCTCGGAGAAGAGTTTGACGCCCATATCAGCGGAATTCAGGCTTTCGGAATCTATTGCGAGATTGATGAAAATCATTGTGAGGGACTGGTTCCGATGCGTGATCTCGATGACGATTACTATGAGTTCGACGAGAAAAACTATTGTCTCGTGGGTCGAAGACATCATCATCGCTATCAGCTTGGCGATGCCGTGCGTATCAAAGTGGCGCAAGCTAACTTAGAAAAGAAGCAGTTGGATTTTGCGTTGGTAGATTAGTGGTGGTGGGTGAGTAGTAAGAAGCTTTGGAGTAAGTAGTAAGGAGAGAATAACCTGTATTTAATTTCTTTTTGAATTATTGATCACTTTCTCCTTATTACTTACTCCAAAGCTTCTTATTACTTCTTACCAAATTCCTTACTCAAAGTAATAGAGGAATGTTGCGATACCTTCGAGCGCTGGTTTTCGTTGCCCTTCGATTTCGATTTTGAATGCAATCTCGGTTTTGCAGATGCCCCGCAGATTGCTGATGGCGTGCAATTTAGTGGCTAAACGTACGCTACTATCTGTGACGACAGCCTGTCCGAAGCGCATCTGATCCATCCCGTAGTTGACCAACATCTTGATATTCCGTACTTCAACGATTTGATCCCACAAGTAAGGTAACAGCGAAAGTGTGAGATACCCGTGTGCAATCGTGCTCTTAAACTGGCTCTCTCGCTGGGCACGTGCAGTGTCTACGTGAATCCATTGATGGTCAAGCGTGGCGTCGGCAAACATATTGATGCGCTCCTGATCAATCTTCAACCATTCCGAAACACCCAAATCCTCGCCCAAGTGGGCCGCAAACTCTTCGTAAGAGTTAATTACTAATCTTTCCATTCTGTCTTATTTTATTGCTATTTGCTGCGAAGTTAGCGAAAAAATAGGAGTTTTGCAAGAACCGGACAGATATTTTCCGTAAAGTAGGAGGACACTTTGTGGGCTATGGCAGGTGTTATTTATCTGTTCTTTATACCTTTTCGGCCTTTTGTTTAAGGCATAATTATTCGGTTATCAATAAAAAGGAGAGACAGATCGGTTGTCTGTCTCTCCTTCTGATTATATCAAACAAGGGCATGAGGACTAATAGTTAGGTCCTTCGCCGAAGTTAGGTGCACCTTTATCGTACCATACTCGCTCGGTGTTGAGCAGCGAAGGATTCTGTCCGTCGCTGAATGTGAACCCTTGTTCTTTGGCTGCCGCGATGATGAATGGTTTCATCTTGTCGAAGTCTTTGGGCTCGGTGATGTAGAAACGACGCGGTATATTGGTGTTCTCTGTCAGTTTTACCCACGGTATCAGTGTACTACCCACCTTTGGAACACCCGACCGACGGACGGTGACAAACTGTTCGAGCGGCTGATAATAGAAGTGCAAGAAAAGCTGGATGTAGATCTTTTCGAGGTCGGAAGCTCTGTTGCCGGTCAGCTGATAGTCTGCATTAGCCATCATATTTTCGATTTCCTTGTCACCGTAAGTAACGGGCTTGTCGAATGGGTCGTTGCAATGCTCCTTGTCATAATAGGGTATTTTGTTGAGCATTGCCAGTCGGTTGTATGCCTTTGCAGATGCTTCCACACCTGCTTTGAAGTAAGCGGCAGCCGACTTAGGCAGATTTGCGCCCAGTAATTTGAATTCGGCGAGGTATAAGTTGACCTCAGCCGTGCTCAAAGTCATCTCATAAAGCGGGTTGTCTTCGGTGTCTTGCACTACCTTTCCCTTAGGTGCTGTGGGGAAAGTGAAGTCTACACGGCCACGCACCAGCTCTTCGTTAAAAGTAGAGTAGGGGCGATAGGTTTTGGAAGCATCACCGTCTGTCACTTCCCAACGTGTGGTAATGAAGTAGTTGTTGTCGCCGGTGTAGTTCTTATCATCGCTAAGTTTGAGTCCGATAGGTATGCCATAGTAGCGCACCCAAGGTTCACCGTCGCCTTTCCAATTGACAAAACGTTTGTGGCCCGACGCGTCAGTAGTGTAGTTTACGTTGTCAAGAATATACTTGGGAACGGCACATTTAGTGTTGCCTTTGGCTTGAGCGTCGAAGAAAGCTTGAATAACTTCCGAGCTATAACTATTTTTGGTAAACATCACCAGCATTCGGGGGTCGTGGTTTCGTTTCATAAAGTCGAGTACATTCTTACTCGATGCGCCCAGGCTTACGCTGTTATCGGTTCCGTAGGTGTTGTTACCGCCGTCGCCGCCAGTACCTTTATTATATACATAATCGTCTTCGATAGCGCTCATCACGTTATTGTCATTGGATCCAACTTGCTCAGCCAGTTTGATGGCCAGTGCTTTATTCTGGTGCAACAAGCGTACGGCGAGTTTCAACTTCACACCATTGGCAAACTTAAGCCACTTGGCTGCGTCGCCATTATAGGCCAAATCGTTGTTGCCGAGCGATGCCTGCGATTCTAATTTAGCGCTCAGCACTTTGATGTCGGCATCGATTTCTTCAATCCATTTCGTGAAAAGCTCTTTCTGCGAATCGTATTTCGGCGTGAGAGTACCGCCATAACGGAACTGTACAGCCTCGCTATACGGCATCGAACCATACATATCGCAGTCGTAAAGAGCCATATACACCGAGAGTGCATTGGCCATTGCCTTGATGTCTTGATAACCTTTGGCCTTCTCGGCATCCATTTCAGCGATGGTTTTATTAATCTCGTTCTCATACTTCTTCACTTCAACGAAGCGTGAACCAGCGCCACCCAGCGCGCCTATTTGATTAAACAGGTCGCTGAAACTGCCTGCCGGCGTATAGGCTTGGGCGAAGTGAGACGTATAATTGGCATCATAATACCAAAGCAAATAGTCGAACGGCTGATAGGAAATCTGCTCTTGGGTGAAGAGGTATTTGATATCTGCCTTATTGATAGTTGCCGGATTAGTGTTGAGTTTAGCATACTCGTCCGTGCTGCAACTTGCAGTGAACACGAGCGGAGCCGTCAACAGCATAGCCGCAAAGACCTTGATGATATTCTTGTGATTCATAATCGGTTTCTCGTTAGAATGTTGCGTTAATAGTGAAAAGATAACTTGCCGTGAAAGGAGCGAATGAACGCATACGGAAAGCGGATGCTCCCGTACCGCGAATCGATTCGGGATTCTCGTGGTTGGGTGCCGTGTTGAGCAAGTAAGCGATGTTACGTCCGGTGAAACTTACCGAGAGTGCTTTAGCGCCTAAGTGCCGATAGATGCTCTGTGGGAATGCGTACGCGATGGTGATTTCACGCAGTGAGATGTAGTTCAGCTTCTTAAACCAGTCGCTGTTGATAACGCCGTTACCCCAACTGTTCTTGAAATAGGTTGTCGTCTGCATATGAGCAGGCTCTACATAGCCCTTTTCGTAAGCCTCTTGGTAGGTCATTCCACTTACGTCTTGCTGTTTCCCTGCGGGCGTGGTAACGATTGTTCCCTTGTCGAACACAGCGTCGGGAATGAATCCGTCGGTAAAAGTGCGGCCCTTGGTGTCGGCATATTGGCTGACCCATTCGATGCCTTTGCGATATTTTCCAGATGCACCTGAAAAGCCGTAAGCTGTTGCATAACGCGAGTTATAAGATGCCACATAGCCTCCGAAACGTGCATCGAAAAGCATATAGAGGCTCAAACTCTTGTAGCGGAGTGTGGTGTTGAGCGACCCGAGGAAGTCGGGCAACATCGAACCAACCTCTTTTACGGTTCCGCCGCGCTTGTAATAAGCTGTGTGGTAATTGTTTGTGAAGCCGATAACATCCTTTCCTGTGGCTTCATCTTTCTTGATCCAAGAGTCTGACATCAATGTTCCGTAGTTGGCTCCGATCTTTGCCACCGACCCGATTCGGTAGTTTCCGTAAGCAGGATCACCGTCGAGTACGACATAAGAAGCCACGTCATTGCTCAGCGAAACAATCTTATTGCGGTTGCGGGTATAGGTAAAGTTCACGTCCCATTGCCAATCGCGGTTCTTGATTGGAGTAGTATTCAGCGCGAGTTCGATACCTGCGTTTTGGATGTTTCCGGCGTTGATGAGCTCGGTTTTGACGCCCGAGAAGTAAGGAACATTGATAGACATAATCTGGTTTCGCGTGTTCTCGCGGTAGTAAGTGAAGTCAAGTCCGACCCGACTGTTCAGGAATCGCCAGTCAAAACCGATTTCCCATGCATTCTTTCGCTCGGGTTTGAGGTTCGTACTTTTAAGTTGGTCATCCAAAGAGAGTCCATATACCTTGTTGTCTCCTTTTGAATAGGTCTTCAACTCATAACCCGAGTTAATATAATAAGGCGACGTATCGTTACCCACTTGTGCCCAAGAGGCGCGCACTTTGGCAAAAGTCACCCATGCGGGGAGTTGATTCTTGAAGCTCTCGGTGATGATCCACGATCCCGAAACCGACGGATAGAAGTACGAGAAATTACCGCGTCCGTAGCTATAAACCAATGACGACGACCAGTCATTACGCCCTGTAACATCTAAGAAGAGCTGATTCTTCCAGCTTCCGCCCACAGCAAAGATGGTGGAAACGATGCGTTTGGTGTTGAATTTATAACCATCGAGACCTGCTTGTTTCTTTGAATTCTTGATAAAGAACTGATTGGGCACGATCAATCCATCGTTGGTCCATTCGGCATTGTATTGTGCGTGCTGGTTGAAAAACTCTTCGCGCAGGAATCCGTGCACCTCAATGTCGTCGTTGATCTGCTTGTTTATGTTGGCCGCTATATACATATTCTCCTGCATCGTGCTTTTATGCGAGAGCTTATAGGAGCCTCCTTCGTTGGCATAACCTTTTCCCGGATACTTTTCTTCAACGTCAATATAATAATAATTGAGGCTTCCGCCCACAGTGAGCTGCAACCAAGGTGTGGCCTGAACGTTGAGATTGAGTACAGGCCGAACCATCGTTTCCGTCTGTATATAGCTGTTTTCGTAAATGTCCCACCACAATTCGCGACCCGGAACCGACCGATACCGATCGCCGTAAGCGGCATCGGCCAATCCTCCGTGCGTACCTTTATATAGATGTTTATATCTCTTGACATCATATTCGCGCGGGAATGCGCCTGTAGCAAACAATTCACCGATGTTCTGTTGCGCATTGCGCGGCTGCGACTGTGCAAAATTCATACTGAAATCTACCGTTACTAACTTGCCTACTTTCTGTGAAGCCTTGCCCAAGAAAGAGAATCTGTTGAAGGTATTGCGCGGTGTTGTCCCCTTGTTATACTTGTAAGAAGCCGATGCATAGAATGTAGTGCGATCGTTTCCACCTTGCAATGAGATGTTGGTATTTGTGTTTATACCCGTGTCGTAGGCATCTTTGTAATTGTTTTTGAATATCCGATTCTCGCCCATTGTGCCGTCGTACTGCTCGAACTGCTTGCCTTTGGCCCAGCTAACATCGGGTCCCCAGCCGGTGCTTGCATTGTCGTTCTGGGCTATCATTGAGTATTTGCCATCGTTGTTTGTGGAATAGGTCGACATATTGTCGGCCCAACGGTCGCCTTTCTCGGTATAAGCCTTACCGTAAGTAACGCCTCCCGGCCAGCGACCTTGCAGGTAACGGTTCTGTAAATCAGGCGATTTATACACCGTCTCAAGCCCTACTGTCTGCGAGAAATGTATCGTAACGCCACCGCCGCCACGGCCGTTCTTGGTGGTGATAACCACTGCTCCGTTTAAGCCTCGCGACCCATAGAGCGCCGTTGCAGCTGCTCCTTTGAGCACACTCACGCTCTCAAAGTCGTCAGGATTCAGGTTTTTCAATTGGTTTCCGTAGTCATTTATATTCGAGTCCCAGTCTGCATCGCCCGAGCTACTCGTCGCATTATCGAGTATTACGCCGTCGACCACGAAGATAGGTTGATTGTTTTTGCTCAGCGTCGAGGCTCCGCGGATCTGTATTTTGGTTGATCCGAACATACCGCCGTCCGACTGATTGATCTCGACTCCGGCCACTTTGCCTTGCAAGGCAGATACAGGCGAGATGGTGTTAGCCCGCTCCAATTCGGCGGCTTTTACTTCCGTTACGGCGTATCCCAATGCTTTGGCCTCGCGTTTGATGCCCAATGCGGTTACTACTACTTCGTTCAGTGCATTTTCGTTGTCTTCAAACACGACATCGATTTGCGTCCTTCCGGCCACGGCCACACTCTTGTTCTTATAGCCGACATAGCTGAACAGCAGTGTTGCCCGCGGTGAACACTTAATGGTGTAATTGCCGTCGACATCGGTAATAACGCCTGTTTTCCGGCCCTGTACAACTACCGAGGCTCCGACAACGGGCTCGCCTTGTGCATCTTTCACAGTTCCCGTTACCGTAAGATCCTGTGCATAGAGGCTCATTGACAGCAACATCAGCAGCGCAGTTACGCACATACGCAGTGCCGAGTGCATCGTTTTCGTCTTTTTTCTCATTCTTGTTACATTTAAGATTTAATAAACTGGTTTTCGATCGAGATCGGATTATCAGCCAAACCGTGTTAAAATCAATAAATGAGTATTGTCTTTCTACTTGCGGTTAGCATTCAATTCCTTAATCTCTCTTTTGAAATGCAAATTTAATAAAAAACAAACTACCCTCCAAAAAAATCTTGATAAAAGTTTCGTTTCTATGATTTTTCGCCGTGCTGCATTGTCAGGCAAATGTCAGGTAGCTGTAAACGGAGATTCCGTAAAAGGGCTTTATCTTTGTCAAAAATAACCATTTTACCGAAGAAAAAGATGAAAAAACGATGGATTTTGTGGCTATTGGTCGCGCCGTTGATACCGATTTCGGCGCAGACTGAGCGAGAAGTGAATCTTCAAGAGGTTACGGTGAACGGTGCAAAGGTGGTGAATACGCCCGAAGGACAGCAGATTTTCCCCACTCGAAAACAGAAAGAGACTTCCGCATCAGGCTATCATCTGCTGACCAAATTGGCACTCCCGAATATCAAAGTGGATGAAATTGCGCACAGCATCATTGTCACGGGCAATCTCGGTGATGTACAAACACGCATCAATGACATCCCTGCGAGCCGCGAAGACTTGCTTGCATTGGATATGAATGCTGTTGTCCGGGTGGATTATATCAGCAATCCGGGGGTAAGATACGGGCAGAACATTGCCCGTGTCATCAATTTTATCACCCGGAGAGCTGTCAGTGGGTACACCGTTGGGAGCCATCTGATGCAGTCGTTGACGGTGAACAGGGGCAAATATGGCGGTTATGTGCGATTCAATTGGGGAAAAAACGAGTGGGGAGTAGATTATGATTTCGGGCACGCCCGTATGGACGGGCAGCGCACCTTGCAAATAACCGATTATCGAATGTCTGATAATCGCGTTCTGACCAAGACCGATAATAGTACGTATATACTCGATAAAAATCGGTCGCACGAATTTAAACTCCGCTACAATCGGGCCGATTCAGGCCGCTATGTCTTGCAAGCCGTTTTCTCGAATACATACGATCGCTCGCCTGATAATATCTCCCGCTATTGCACTGCGTGGCAAGGCGCTTTCTCGGAGAGTCGCAGTTTGTATGACAGTAAATCCGTTTCTCCCGGCATCGATCTCTATTTCGCAGCTCGATTCGGTTCGCATCAGTCGCTGACTTGCAATGGAGTGGGTACATACATCAGCTCGAAATACGGCTATTCTCTCGATGAAATGGGCAAAAATTACAGTCATAGCACCGACGGGAGCACCTATTCCGCTATTGGAGAAATCATTTATGAAAATACGTTGAAGCCTTTCACATTCTCCTCGGGACTGAAATCTGCGCAGAAATACGTGGCGGTCAGGTATGCGGGAGATGTGCAGACACGCGTCGATTATCGCACATCCGACCTCTATCTCTTTGCTCAAATCAAAGGTCGGTTGGGGCAGTTGGGCTATCTGTTGGGATCAGGTGTCAGGCGACAATACTACAGCCAGGGTACGCATCAGTACGATTATTGGCTCGTCCGACCCAAACTGACCCTCTCACAAGCGATTTTCCGCGATTTCATCGTTAAATATGACTTCGGCATCAGCCTTTTTCCGCCACGTCCGGAACATCTCAGCGACGTTGCCATCAAGAGCAATTCGCTTGCTGTCTACAAAGGAAACCCGGCCTTGAAACCCAACCGTCGCACCGAACATCAGCTGATTTTATCGTATAAAAATGCCCGACTCTATACGCACATTGATACCTATTATCGCATCAACACCCACGCCGTGATGCAGGATATTCAGCGAGACGGCGACACATTTATCTATACTCGCACCAACCAAAAGCATTGCAATCTGCTCTATATACAGAATTATACCAATTGGGATATCATTCCCGAGATGCTCTCGGTCAGTGCTTCGAGCGGTATTTATCGCTGTTTTAATTACGGAAATACGTATAAACACCATTACACTTCATTCAACGGGAGTGTTCATCTCACGGCTTATCTCGGTCGGCTGACGCTTGCTGCCGATGCTGATAACGGTTATCGGTGGTTGGAGGGAGAGAGTAAGGGGTGTCAGGGAGCGGCTTATTATGTTACGGCGGCTTATAAATGGGGGCGTGCAGACATCTCTTTGTATTATCAACACTGTCTGCAAAGCAATCCGTTGATGCAAAGAAGCGAACTGCTCAACCGATTCGTACACAATGTTCACACCAATCGCAATCGGGATATGGGCAATATGCTGAGTCTGAGTGTCACGTGGCGCCTGTCCAAAGGTCGCAAGTACGCCGCCGTGCAGCGCTCGATGAATAACCGAGATCAAGATTCGGGAGTGATGAAATAGGATAATACTTCCACCTTAATCTCCTAAGTTGGGGGAATTATGGACTGTGAACAAAGGTTGGTTTTATTTTAGACAGAAAACTAAAAGAATATAAATGGGAAAGGGGTTGTATATCATTGATTTACAGTAATATATAAGTTCTTTCTCATTTAGCTGTTATTTGCACTGCAACTAACAATTAATCGCACGCCGTTTAACGGCTAATTACACCGCAATTAGCCGTTAAACGGCGTACGATCTACCATTAGTTGTAAGGCAATTTATTACAAATAAGACAGGGTCGAAAGATGAGGTCGTTTTTAAACAACCGAGAATCGGATGCGAATCTCAACTCTTTGATATTCAATTATATATAGAGCAGACATCGTATCAGATAATGTACATTGGGAATGAGTGGCCTACCGACGCCACAGAACAGTCAAATCGGCATATAAGTATGTCAATTTGACGCATAAAAGTTTATTGGTATGCTTGTTGCATTTCAACCAATGAAGTTGAAACAGAAACAAATTAAAAAACAGGAGGATTGATTATGTTACCAATTATGCACAGAAATTCGTGGTTACCGAGTGTATTCGACGACTTTTTCAACACAGACTTTATGCCCCGCGCTAATGCAACGGCACCCGCCATCAATGTCATCGAAAACGAAAAAGACTATGTTGTAGAGCTTGCCGCACCCGGATTGAAGAAAGAAGACTTCGTTGTCAACATCAACAACGATGGAAATCTAACCATCAAGATGGAGCAGAAGCAGGAGAATAAAGAGGAAAACAAGAAGACACATTACCTGCGCCGGGAGTTCAGTTACTCCAAATATGAGCAGACATTGCTGCTTCCCGACGACGTAGATAAGGAGAAAATCGCAGCCAAAGTCAACGACGGCGTGCTCACGGTGGTACTTCCTAAGCTGTCACAAGTCGTGCAAAGCGCAAGTCGTCAAATCTCAGTAGAGTAGTCTCTCAATAGGTATCATATATGCACGGGCCCTTCATTCGCGAGAATCGAGGGGCCCTTTTCGTAAGCATCAACGGCTTGTCCGCTTGCCCTTTTCCAATATTCGCGCCAGCTGTAACAGGCAAATAATGGTGAGGAGCATAGAGAATACCAGACTCAACCACATTGCCCACGCATTGCCCCCGAATAAATCGATGAGCTTGTAGTCTTCCGATCCGGGCCACAAATTACAGACTGCGAAAGCAACCGAATTGTTCACCCAATGCAAGACGATGCCGGGAATGATGCTGCCGGTGCGGTAATACATCCAGCCTAACAGCAAACCGAGCGCCACAGCATGCGGAGCCTGACCCATATTGCCGTGAGCCAGACCGAAGATCAGGGCCGACAGCACGATGGGCAACCAATGCATACGCTTTGAAAAAAGTGTGAACAAACAGCGGAGAATAGCTCCGCGAAAGAGAATCTCTTCTGCAATGGGGGCCAGAATACCTACGGATAAATAGCCGAAGCCATCGCTCATCAAGGCCCTCAACACCTTTTCTATACCATTGGGGACATCGGCATCGATCCATTCGATCATCCATACAGACGGAATCACGGTGAACAAACCGAGCAATGCAATCCAACCGAGAGCGCGCCAAGGTCGAGTCCGCAGGTAGGAATACGACACCGGTGCCCATCGGAAGCCGAGAAACAGCAGGATAAGAGTTGTATTTGCAACTGCGGTCAGCACAATAATAGCCGTTGGTTCCGTCAAGAATCCACCGGAAAGTGAACCGAGTGCTTCGGGAATCGACGATCCGCGAGCCATCAGGAAAGCCATACCCACGATGACGGTAGCAATGACTTGGACCAGCAGATAGACTACAATGAACCATAAGATGTTGAGAATGTTTTTAGTCGTTGTTGTCATTTATATGTCGGTTAAAGATGATTCAATTCGCGAATACAGCGTTCGTCATCGGCCATTTGCGTACGAAGCTGCTGCAAGTCAGCAAATTTCTTTTCGCCGCGAATGCGTTTCAGGAATGCCACTTCAAGCTTCCGGCCGTACAAGTCGGCGTCGAAATCCAGGATATAGGTCTCTACTGACAGGCGCGTTCCGTCGAAAGTGGGGCGCGTTCCCACGCTCGTCATTGCCGGGTGCAACTCACACTCGCCCTCGATGCGCACTCGTGTGGCATAGACTCCTATCTGCGGCAACAGCTGACACACCTCATCCATATCGAGATTGGCCGTGGGAAAGCCTAAGCGATGCCCGTTGCGAAAGCCGTGCGACACGTGTGCTGACAGCGTATAAGCATAGCCTAAACAACGATTGGCCTCTGTCAGATCGCCACGTTCAATGGCATTGCGAATGACCGAAGAGCTGACACGGATACCATCTACGGTAATTCCACAGCTCTCCACGACCTCGATGCCCAGCGTGTGGCCATAAGCACAATAGTCGTCAATACTTTCTGAGCGGTCGTGACCAAATCGATTGTCGTAGCCTATAATGAGTTTGCGTACGTTAAGGCGACTACTGAGGATGTGTATCATAAACTCGCGGGCCGTGAGCGCAGCCATTCGGCGATCGAAGTCGAGTACGGTGCAGCGGTCGATACCAGTTTCTGCGAGTCGCTCTATCTTCATTTCGGGGGTCGAAAGCAGCCGAGGTACATAGTGGGTATCGATGACCTGGCGCGGATGACGGGCAAACGTGATGACCATCGATGCCAACCCGTCGGCTCGGGCCTCGTTGATCACATGCCCGATAAGGTATCGATGACCGCAATGCACGCCATCGAAGAACCCGATAGTTGCTGCCGCAGGAGGCAACGGCCTTGTTGTTTCATCCACGATTATCATTACTTACTACTTATTCCCTACTCCTTATCACTTATTATTTGCTCCCTTACTACTTTATTTCCTCGTCTCTTGCTCCACCTCCACAACTCGCCGGCCCAAAGAACGACGGAAGTTGAGGCAATGATCAACAACCATTCGACAGCCGAAAGCGGTTCGGTACGGAACATTTTGCCGCCGAACGTCACGATAATCCATTGTCCGCCAAGGATGATCAACAGCACAAGGATGAGTCCCCGATCTAAAAAGAAATGACGGAAAGCCGAATGATATGAGCCGAGCGACTTCGCATTGAAGAGGTTCCAGAACTGAAGCATCACGAAAACAGTGAAGAATATCGTGAGTTCGTGCAGTTGGATGCCGGGGTCGGAATCGTATTCGTAATACAGAAGCAGGCCCGACATCAGTATAAACAGCGCCACACTACTTATGCAAATGCTACGGCCAATTGCACGCGTAATGATGAAATTACTGCTGCGACGCGGCTTCTCGTTCATCACTTCGTGCGAAGGCGGCAGCGAAGCCAGTGACATCGCAGCGAAAGTATCCATTATCAGGTTAACCCATAATATCTGGGTGACGGTGAGCGGCATCGCCATACCCACCAGTGAGGCGCAAAGCACGAGCAATAGAGCAGCCAAATTGACCACCAACTGGAAGTAAAGAAACCGCTGAATGTTCTTATACAGTGACCGACCCCACATCACAGCGCGGGCGATCGACGCGAAAGAGTCGTCCAAGAGTGTCATATCCGACGCTTCTTTGGCCACACTCGTGCCTGAGCCGAGCGACAAGCCCACGTGCGCATAATTGAGTGCGGGCGCATCGTTGGTGCCGTCTCCCGTAACGGCCACAATCTCGCCGTGGCGCTGCAACAGCTGAACCAACCGCTGTTTGTTGTCGGGTCGGGCCCGCGACATCACTTTCAACCCCTCCACTTCGGCGTAAGCCGCCTCATCGCTGAGGGCTGCAAAGTCGGTGCCGGTGATGTGTCGACTGTTCGGATGGGCAGCTTCAACCTTGTCGTCATCGGCTGTCCAGATACCGATTTGCCGCGCAATCTCGATGGCTGTGGCCGAAGTGTCGCCCGTAACGATCTTCACCGTAATGCCGGCACGCCGACATTCGGCCACAGCCGACGGTACATCGAGACGCAACGGATCGCTGATAGCAACCAAGGATTGTAGTGTAAGCAGTGCATCCGATAGCTCGGCAGCCTCATCCCCGGTATCTTTCCCTTGGGAGAGGGGAGCAAGTAATGAAGCAATATCTGTTTCGGTATCTTGCAGCTCACGATAAGCCAGCGCCAAAGTACGGTTAGCGGCCTGCTGAAAAGCCGTTAAACGCTGTGCAAGTAACGGTCTTTCGTCGGGCGAAAGACGGCAAATCGCCAGAATAATTTCAGGTGCTCCTTTGACGAAAAGATAACGGCGCCCCTCGACACGGGCAATGGTAGCCATCAGCTTTCGCTCTGTTGAGAACGGGAGTTGCACCTCGATGTCGGCTCGCTCACGCAATTCGTGATAATCAAAGCTGTGCTTTTGGGCCCACGTCAGCAGTGCAATCTCAGTGGGATTACCTATCCCGCGCCCATCATCGGCATCGAGATGGGCCGTGGTATTCACAGCAATGGCTGTGGCCAGCAATCGGTCGTCATCAGAAAGGGGAACCATCTCGCGCACTTCCATTCGGTTTTGCGTCAGCGTTCCGGTCTTATCGGTGCATATAACGGTAACTGCACCCATTGTTTCGCAGGCGTGCAGCTTGCGAACAAGATTGTTGCTGCGCAACATTCGGCGCATATTCAGGGCCAGACTCAGCGTTACCGCCATTGGAAGTCCCTCGGGAACGGCCATCACAATGAGTGTAACGGCCATCATAAAATAGTTGAGCGTGAGCTCGGTCATCCGCAGATAATCACCCGAATGCCACACCGTATCGGTCAAAATACTGTGACCGAGGAAAAGCACGAAAGCTACCACGGCCACGCACGAGCCCAATTTGCTGATGAATCGGGCCAGTTTACCAAGCTGTTGATTGAGAGGCGTCTCCGTGCCGGTGGTTTCTGTCGACTTGCGAGCCACTTTCCCGATTTCCGTTTCATCGCCCACGGCCGTAACACGAGCCACACCGCGGCCGCCCATTACCATCGTCGAACGCAACACTTGGTCGGCTGGATAAGCGTCTTCGGTGTGTTGCCCTGCGGCGTCTGCATATTTCGTAACCATCGGTTCGCCTGTAAGCGACGACTCGTTAATCTGCAAATCCACGGCGCTGAGCAACTGACCGTCGGCCGGAATCTCGTCGCCCACCTCTATAATCAAGATGTCTCCCACGACAACATCACGCCGGGCAATCTCCTGCACACGGCCGTCGCGTTTCACTTTAACGGGTTGTTCCTCATCAAGCGACGTCAGTACACTGAACTTTCGGGCTGCATCGCGCTCGAAAACGAAGCCTACCGTCGTGGCGAGGAATATCGCAACGAAGATACCGATGGTCTCGATGAAGTCGCCTTCGATAAACGCCAGCACGAGCGAAACAAATGCCGTGAGAAGCAAAATCTTGATCATCGGGTCGCGATATTTATCAAGATAGAGCTTCCAAAGCGATACGCCGCGCGGCGGTGTAAGTATATTGCTGCCATGCAGACGCCTACTGGCCTCTACTTCCGGCTGCGTGAGGCCGCCGTCGACGGTTTTTGTCGTAAAGTCTGATACATTCATAAATGTCTTGTTGAGCCCACAAAGGTAGTCAAAAATCGTCGAACGACAACTGAATTCTGTCTATTCCTAACGTTTTTTGCAGAAAAATCGCCTTGCATTTATTTCGCTCAATCAAGAAAAACCATTATCTTTGCATCACCGAATAGGTCTGCTCCCATAGTTCAATGGATAGAACGTAGGTTTCCTAAACCTTTGATCCGGGTTCGATTCCCGGTGGGAGTACTTCTTTTTTACCCTTTTATTTTATTAGTTTTTTACCTCCACGGATATAGATTCCACGCCGTAAGGCGTGCGAATCTGTACCCACATATCGCCCGTTGAGGTCGTATATCCGGTTATCGGACGGTGCTTTCTGCGGTATTCGGACGATACCCGTAGTTGTATCGTTCACCTTTTCCAATTCTTTCAACCACGCGGGAACGGCTCCCAAACGCTTTTCCAACTGAGCGGCATACAGCGAACGCGGCAGAACTTCGTGTCCGTGGTCAGCATCGAGTTTGGTTTGACCGGCTACAAAAGTAACGCCCGCATCGCCGTGAAAGCCTACGATAGTAGGCGGCAACGTCTTAAACCAAATCTGTTTGTCGTCCCACCAGACGAAAGGAAGCTGTGTTTTGGACGAGATATTGGTCGCATTGAAATTCCAAAGCGTAAGATCATCGAGATGATTGGGCAACTGCGATCGGTCGCCTCCCATCCGATACTGCATAAATCCGCCCTTACAGACATCGAACAATGTGGCTCGTGGCTGCGTGGCGTGTGCCTCGAAACAAGCATCAACACCCCATTGCGAGTCCCAAATAACACAGCCTATGCTTTGCTTAGACACGCCGCAGGCGTGATATTGCCCCACATTCTTGGCATAACGAGATTGATCATCGTTGTAATATCCATCGGAATGATCAAACACTTTGCCGATAAATACGCGTGAAGAGGCCTGTGCACGAATGGCCGAATGCCCGCGGCGACCGCTGATGGTGATATCGTATGCTGAACAACCGGCACACAAACTCATCGTGAAAGCCTCGCTGACGCTGCGGAATCCCACGCGTCGCATCCACGAATCGGTCATTCGGACCATATCCAAAGGCTTGTAAGCGCCATCGTCCTGCCACGTTGCGTGGTGCTTGAAATGGTCTTTTGCGTTGCCCACAAACGTGAGATCTTCTATACCCACGCCCTCATAATGCCTGTATCTGACAATTTTCCAACCCCATTGTGGGTCTACATCGTGCATCAAAGGTTCGTAAAACGTGATACGACCGTTGCTTACCGACTTCACCTGATGATAGTCGCGTACCTGTACGCCATCGTTTTTGAGGTTGGTCATCGTGCTAGACAAGCGGTGCCCCAACAGTTCTTGCTTGACAAGAGCGGCATCGTTGTTTTCCAGATTCAGCATTACCCAAGTACCGGGTTTGATGTCAGGAGAGATGTTTTCCGCCTCAACGGTAAAGTCGCCTTTATGTGCCCGCCCCGTGATCTGCGCCCAAACAGGCGGATTCTTTTCGCCGTTGTTGCGAATGGAAATCATTACCGGCGAGCTGTACAGGTTCTTGTTGCGCGGCAAGTTGGGGTCTTTCATCGTCAGAGTGGTCAGGTCTCGGCCCGCACCTTTCAGTATGACGTGCCCCATCACGATATTCAATGCCGAAGATTGGGCTTTCCCGTCGGCGCCGATCGTATTATCTTCCGATGTGTGCAGAATGTAATCGCCTGCGGGAAAGTAGATTATCGCCCGTGCATCAGCCTTTCCTGCGCCGATCTTTTTCAGAATCCGCACAAGCGCATCGCGGTCGGATTTACCGTCGTTGGGCACTGCTCCGAACTCAGGATCGGTCACATCATAAACGGTATAACCCAATGTCGAGACATCGGGAGGGGCCGTTTCGCCGTGGTTGTAACCCGCATAAGAGAAATCTAACAATACATTGGTTGCCGACTGCTTGACAAATGCGTTCCAAGCAGTACAAAATCTGCTGTCGTCTGCTTGTACAGGTAGTGCGACAAAGGCAGAGACAATCATTGAGATAAAAGTTTTCGTGTTCATTATTGAATGATTTTTACGGTCGTATATAACTGAATAGCTCCGTCGTTGGACATCGATTCGGGCATCGGTATTATATTTTTTTCAAGCGAAGAATGCCAACTAAGACGACGTCTGAGAATGCCTATTCCCACAGGTGATTCGAGAAGAGCTTCCGATTAACCGTTACTTGCACGGCGATTAACGGCTGAATGCACGGCATTCAACGGCATTTTGCACGGTGATTAACAGTTAATGGAAATGGGCTTCTTTATCGGGCGTCCGACAGCTCCGTTTTTCTATGTCGACAGCTCGTGCCGGGCGACATTTTATGAGCTATCTTGCCGACTCTATTCCACTACCTTTATGTTCATTTGTCGGATAACGGACGACGTCTTCTTGTAGTTCCCGTTCACTGCAAGAAACGTGGCTTTGTACGTTCCCGTCGTGTTGTACACATAAGAATAAGCATCTAAATTCCGGGAGATGTTCTTGATATTGACACCCATATCAGGCGTACAAGCATTCACAAGAATATGATTCGACACGAGCCAACTGTATTTCAGCGCCCGCTTCGCATTGCTGCTGTGGATGAAAAAGTTGCCTTTCGCCACGCCCGTCAGATTCCAAATGCCTGCCGTATTATTGGTTACGGTGCCGTAAGCTCTGTTGTTTGTCATCGACTTTTGGTCTTCCAAGTGCAGTCGGTTGCACATATTGACGGCCGTGAATCCCATATTCGAGGCCATTAGTGTGCTCGAAGTACCGTCTTTCATTCGGTTGACGATCTGCATCTTGACAAAATTCACACGCGGCTGTGCTGCTGAGTTGTTCTGCCCTTTGTACTTGACGGCGATGGTGATGGCCTTTCCCAAATAGGGCTTCATATCCAAATCGAACGACTTGGCGCCTGCAACGGAAGAGACGGGAGCCTGAGGCAGGTCGCTCTGTGGCACTAAATCTTTCCATAACGAGGTTTCGACCAATGCCGAATCGGCCGCGAAATTGTTCTTATACAGACCTGGGAAACTGTCTGAGATATACATACTCAGCACCCCGGCAGCACTGGCTGCATTGCCATATTGTTCCCAAACGGAGAACATCAGATGAGAGGAGGCTATATCGGCAGCATCGATCATTACCCGCTCTCGATACTCGTACTTGCTTCCGGGCTCACCACTGAAAAAGGTAATAAAGTCTGGATTACCGCCCAATCGGAATTCGACAGGCTTTCCTTTCTTTACAATGACGGTGTCGCCGACTGTTTTGACATTCCCGTCGGCGGTAACACCGACGTTCAGAGATACTTTCTCTTCTAATTCGCTGTCGCAGGATGCAAGGGCAAAACCGCAGAACAACAAAGCTATAAGTGATTGATAGGATTTCATTTCGATATCGATTCGTTGATTCGTTATGTTTCTTGGACAGGAGTTTGGGCGTCGGCTTTCGGAGCATCGATGCCCGAACTCTCATAGAGAATTACCATCCGGGATTGTTTTCCGTAATGAGATGGTTCACGGCCATCTCATTGGCGGGTATCGGGAAATAATAATATGTGTCTGAAATTTGGAAATATGTGTACACGTTTGCCGGTCCGAGCTTCCAGTCGCTGCCGTTTTTGGGCACGCGCTACGAGTGCATTCATATTCTGAACATATTCTCCCCAGCGAATCAAATCGAACCGACGGGTGAACTCAAAACACAATTCCATCGCACGTTCGTCCTTGACTGCCTGGCGGAACTCATCTTTCGAGAGATTGCTCAGCTCGCTAATGCCGGCGCGTTTACGCACTGCATTGATGCACTGATAGGCCAATGCAGTGGGCTCATTATTGATTTCGTTCTCGCATTCTGCAATCATCAGCAAGATATCTGCATAGCGAAGAATGGGGAAATTGATAGCGGTGAAGTTCTTATTTTTCTTGTCTGCCTCGTACTCGCGCCGATATTTGCCACACACTCTGGCTAAATCGGTGCTTGCAACAGTCTTTTCGCGGTCGCCCTTTTTAGAAGAAGGAGCGGCGTCTCCGTAGCTGTAAGAACGGTCATAATATTGATTTTTCACTTCGGCAAGCTTGCCTTTCTCGAAGAGTCGGCCGTCGACACCCTTTCCGGTCGACGACTCCGTATATTGGAATGGTGCAATATTTCAGTTCATCCGGTTGCTGTCGCCGTTGGCAGTGTATAGATCATAGAGTTTGGGTGTGCAATAAAAGAAAGCGTAACTGTATCCGGGATCGGCCTTGCCGACGATTTCCGCCTTCGCCGATAAGTCGGGAGCAGACAGTCCGATGATATTACCCACACGACCTTCTGTGCGTGTATCGGTTGAATAATTGCCGGTAAACTCAGCCTCCCAGATGCTTTCTTTGGCTGTGGTGTTATATTTATCGGCACAAAGATCGATGAAATAATCCCAATAATGGGGCGCCAACGCGTGGCCTTCATTCATCACTTTCTGTGCATAAAAGCCCGCTTGTGCGAAGTACTCTTTGTTTTTCGCCTCATTGGCAGCCGTCTTATCGCGGAAATGTTCACCTGCACGGAACATATAAACACGTGCTAAGATGCCCCAAGCAGCTGACTTCGATACCGAGCCCGGCTGATAACCGAGGTCAGAAGCTGACTTCAATCCCTCGGAACTCTCTGCCATTTCCTTGACGATAAAATCATAAATCTGCTCTTTCGGCGTACGTTTGATAGGCAATCCTACAACACTCTGCGTGGAATTCGTGCGAAACGGTACGTCGCCCCAGCATTCAACAAGGTTGAAATAATAGAAAGCCCGCAGGAAACGAGCCTCAGCCGTGTACAACTTACGGTTAGCCTCGCCGATTCCAGGTACCTTATCGATATTCTCTAACAGAATATTGGCTCGATTGATGCCTGAATACAGCACATACCAGAAGGCTGCTACATCAGGATCTCCGGTGTTGGCATTATTGCAAATCAATCCTTTACTATAAGGAGAACGGCCCGGTCCGCCGTAATGTTCGGTATCATCGCCGCCCGTCAAGTAAAAATATTCGCCGCCGTAAAAGGCCGTTTGCGTCAGGATTGCATATACACCGCGCAAGAACGATTCTGCTTCTGACTCGTTTTTGAAATAACTTCCCGACGTGGTTCGTGTAGGTTCTTTGTCGAGGAAGCTGCAAGATGTTACGGCAAGAACGGCCGTCAACAGGATAAATATTCTGATTGTCTTCATAAATAATGGTCTTGTTTACGTGATTAGAAACCTAAATTGATACCGACTGTAAACACACGGGCACGCGGATAAGCCGAGAAATCGAGCCCGGGAGTAAGTGCTCCTTCGCGTACGGACACCTCGGGGTCATAACCTTTATAGCCGGTGAGGGTGAAAACATTCTGTGCTGCTACGTAGATTCGGGCTTCATCAAGACGCCATTTCAGCAAAAGCGCCTTCGGTAAAGAGTAACCCAGCGTTGCGGTTTTCAGTCGAAGGAACGATCCGTCTTCGATAATTCGCGACGAGAAAACCTTATTAGAACTGGAACTTGTAGCACGAGGAATGTCGCTCTGCGGATTTTCGGGCGTCCACCGGCCTGCATAGCTGGCATATTGATTAAGGTCGCGAGAACGGTTGAACGAACTTTCAAAGAACAGCCGATTGGCATTCATCACATCATTGCCGTAAGACCACTGAAAGAACAGATTGAGATCGAAGTTCTTGTACTTGAAATTGTTCGTGAAACCACCCGTATGTTTAGGAAGACCTCGGCCTATTATCGTGCGGTCATTATCATCAATGACACCGTCGCCGTTCAAATCTCGATACTTCGGCATACCCGGTTGGGTATTCGACTCCGATGAGAAACGAGGCACATTAGATTTCAATGTGTATGTATTTCCCGATTTATCGAAATCTTCATATTTATAAGTTCCATCATAAATATAGCCATACATCATTCCCATAGAATACCCTTTCTTGGCTATATAACTGGTTTGCGAATTATAATTCTGGTCAAACATTGCCGTGCTTAGCAAACTGACTTGACCTTCGGCCAACTCTAACACCTTGTTTTTATTAAATGCAATGTTGAAGTTTGACTTCCATTCAAAGTCCTTGGTCTTGATATTCGTCGTACTCAAAGTAAACTCTACACCTTGATTCCGAATCTTTCCGATGTTCTTGATAGCACCGGTGAAACCCGAAGACAAGGGCAAAGACGACATCAACAGCAGGTCGCGGGTGATCTTCCGGTACAGATCGACCGTGATATTAACGCGGTCATTGAGCAGTCCAAGGTCCAAACCTAAGTTCCATTGTTCAGTAGTCTCCCACTTCAAATCCTTGTTCGGAATCGACGTCGGCACCATCCCGACATTGTTTTGTTTGTTATTCAACGGGTAAACACCACCGGGAATCGATCCTGGTGAGATGAGATCGCCACGCCGGTCTTTCAAAAGCTCATAGAGTCCGAATGAATCATACTCGCCCACACGGTTATTTCCTGTAAGTCCCCAACTCAAACGCAGCTTACCAGTAGATACAGCCGGCCGGAGCCCTTGCATCAAATTCTCTTCTGTAAAGTTCCAAGCCAATGAACCGGAAGGGAAATATCCGAATCGATTAGCACCTCGGAACTTAGACGATCCGTCTGCACGGAATGTTG